>Ga0302320_10002083_pt1 | contig 47643 bp, 40 predicted proteins | sample Bog_T0_3_FD_202130 | JGI IMG/M metagenome (GOLD analysis project Ga0302320, IMG submission 202130) | Peat permafrost microbial communities from Stordalen Mire near Abisko, Sweden - Bog_T0_3 | ecosystem: Environmental > Terrestrial > Soil > Wetlands > Peat | place: Sweden: Abisko, Stordalen Mire... | reverse complement strand
TCACATCCAGAGGATAATGCAGGCGCTTCAAGACCTTTGCCACCACTGGATTCAACGTCTGTCTCATTGCTCTGCACCTCGCTGTCAATGCAAAGAATAGCAAAATCACCTTATTGCGACAGAACCGACAAAGGCTGAGACAGTCACCCTGGTTTCGCTCTGGAGGCCCATGCTACAGTGTGTGCAATCTCGGAGTCTTGTCTTCCCTATGTCTCAGGATGAGTTCAAGCCGCAGGCCTCGTGGGTGATCGGACGCGCGGAGGAGTGCGACGTTGTACTGCGGGAGCGCGCCGTTTCCAGCCGCCACTGCCGGCTGACGCAACTGGCCGACGGATTCACCATCGAAGATTTGGAATCGACCAACGGCACATTTGTGAACGGGGCCAGAATCGCTCCCCGCACGCCAATATGGGTAGCGCGAGGGACGCAGGTAACCCTGGGCAGCCAGGTCGAGATGCCCTGGCCCGCGACGGGCAACGGGCCCTCCGCCCGCCCCATGACCGTTCCTTTCATCGCAGGGTCCGTCTCCGCGCCAATGCCGATCACCATCGGCCGGGACCCGGAATCGGTGGTGCAGATCGACCTGCCCATCATCGGCTGGAATCACGCCCTCATCACCTTTGAGAACGGCCAGTACATCCTCGAGGACCTCAACTCACGCAATGGAACCGCAATCGGGCAACTGGGCAATCGCATCCATCGCGCCGTGCTGCGTCCGGACGACGAGGTCTACCTCGGCTCCTACAAGATCTCCGCCGCCCAACTGCTTTCGAGGACCAGGAAGATGGGGATCGGCGAGGCCGCATTCCACACGGTTTCCTTCCCCGCCGGCAAGCGGCGGATCGAGATTGGACGCGACCCGCAGTGCGATGTGCCGCTCCCGTTTCCCATGGTCTCCTGGCGCCATGCCCGGCTGACGCGCGCCCCGGAGGGGGTTCTGGTCGAAGACCTGGGTTCCCGCAACGGGACGTATGTCGACGGGCTGCGCATGGGGGGCAAGGTACTGGTGAAACCGGGCCAGGAGATCGGCCTGGGCAGCTTCCGCTTCCAACTGATGACGGACGGCGTGCTGGCGCAGCGCGAATATTACGGCAACGTCACCATCGAGGCCAGCGAGATCGTGGTGTGCGCGCCCAATGGCAAGCGCTTGCTGGACCCCGTTTCACTGACCGTCTTTCCGTCCGAACTGGTGGCGCTGATGGGGCCGGCCGGCGCTGGCAAGACCACGCTGTTGAAGGCGCTGAACGGCTACACCCCCCCGCGCGAGGGCACGGTGCTGTTCAACGGCTTCAACCTCTATCAGTATTACGACCGCTTCCGCCAGCAGATGGGGTATGTGCCCCAGGACGACATCGTCCACCCCCAACTCACCGTCGAGCAGGCGCTCTACTTTTCTGCCCGCCTGCGCACCGACCTCACCGACACCGAGATCGAGGCCCGCACCAGGAAGGTTCTCGAGGATCTGGACATCTACGACAAGGCCAAGTTGGTGATCGGCTCGCCGCAGCGCAAAACCCTCAGCGGAGGCCAGCGCAAGCGCGTCAACATCGCCCTGGAACTGATCACCGACACGCCGGTCCTGTTTCTCGACGAGCCGACCTCCGGCCTGTCCTCCTACGACGCCGAATCGGTGGTGGACCTGCTGAAAGGGTTGTCAAGAGCCGGCAAGACCATTGTCGCCACCGTCCACCAGCCCAGCCTCAAGGTCTACAAACAGTTCGACGACCTCATCATGGTTTCGCGCGACAAGGGACCGAACGGGGAGCATCGAGCCGGGGCAATGGTCTACTTCGGACCGGCCTATCCGGATTCGATTGAGTTCTTCAATCCTCCTGTGGCCGCTTCAGCCGCCGCTTCAGCAACCGCAGTTTCATCAACCGTCGCGCCGCAGGAACTTGTTCCAGAGATGCTGTTCTCGGGCATGAACAGGGCGCCCGAGGCCAGCCGCACCGAGACCTGGAGTAGGGTTTACAAGGCCTCCTGGTATCGCAAGGAATTCGTCACCGGCCGCTCCGGCAAGCAACCCTCCCCAGGGCCCAAAACCGGTCAGGAGAACCCCCGTCGCCAGTTTGGGCTGAAGCAGTGGTTGGCGCTAGTCAAGCGCAACGTGATCGTCAAGCTCCAGGACCGCGCCCAGACCGCCATTCTGCTGGGACAGGCTCCCTTTTTCGCATCGCTGGTGTGCCTGATCGTACATCCTCTCCCGCAGCCCGGCGTCGACGTTGTGACCCTGGCGGAGAAGCTGACCCTGGCCCATTTTCTGATGGTCGTCGCCGCCATCTGGTTCGGTTGCAATAACGCCGCGCGCGACATTGTCGGCGAGTGGACCATCTACAAGCGCGAGCGCATGGTCACGCTCAAGCTGGCGCCCTACGTCTTCTCCAAGCTCGCGGTCCTGCTGGCCCTATGCATTTTCCAGTGCGGCTCCATGCTGGGCATCGTCTATCTGGTCTGCGGGCTCCACGGCAATTTTCTCTACGGCTTCCTGGTCCTGCTGATGGCTTCGATGATCGGCGCGGGGCTGGGGCTGAGCATCTCCGCCGTCTCCAAGACCAACGAGAGCGCCATCGCCCTGCTGCCGGTAGTGCTGCTGCCCATCATCGCCCTGGGTGGCGGAATGCGCCCCATCCACCAGATGCCGATGGCTGGCCGGATCATCAGCATGGCAATTCCCTCCCGGTGGGCCTTCGAGGCCAACCTGCTTCAGGAAGCGAAGGCGCCGGAGTGGAAACCGCCGGTTGCGCCTGCCTCCTTGTCGCCGTTAACCGCGGCGAGGCCGCCGCAATGCCTGCCCGCGGCCGTGCCAACCCTCCCCGCGGATGTAGCGCAGAAGAGCTTTCCCAGCTTTGTCATTTCCGACGACGATGGCGCGCACCTTCGCCCGGCGCTCGAAAGAGAGCTTCCGTCCAACAATCCGGCATCCAGGGCCTACAAGTTCCGCCACAGCCTTCCGGACTCGATGCTGTGGCTGGGCCTGATGCTGGTTGTGCTGGTTTCAGCTGTGATCGCCATCCTGCGCCGACGCGATCATGATCCGCAATAGGCGCGGGGTGGGCTCCATTGAGGCCGTCCCGGTCTGCGAAATGAAGCTTGCCACCTGTTGCCCGGATGGTCTAGAAGTTTTGAGGGTTCTGCTGTGTGCCACGACAGCCCGGCTCTCCCCAAAAAAGGCAGGTGCACTCATGCCCGACATTCCCCAGCAGGTATTGGCCACCGACCAGGCAATTGAGCTGATCCGGACCCTGCGCGCCAAGCATGGGCCGTTGATGTTTCACCAGTCGGGGGGCTGCTGCGACGGCAGTTCCCCAATGTGCTACCCGCGCGACGAGTTCCTGGTCGGCGACTCGGACGTGCAACTGGGCGCGGTCGATGGCGAACCGTTCTACATGAGCCGCAGCCAGTTCGAGTACTGGAAGCACACGCAACTGATTCTGGACGTGGTTCCGGGCCGCGGCGGCATGTTCTCGCTGGACAATGCCGAAGGGCTGCGCTTCCTTATTCGCTCACGCATCTTTGCCGGCGACGAAATTCGCGACCTGCGCGCGGCCGGTCGGATTTAGAGCTGTTCAGCGAAGGCCCCACCGCCGCTCAGGAGTGTTGCATTAGCGAATGGGAAGCGCGTACATCAGCCCTCCTTGCGTCCAGAGGTTGTTGGGGCCGCGAGTGAGCTTCATCGCGGACCCCGCGCCCAGGTCGCGATCGAAGATCTCTCCATAGTTGCCCACCGCCTCGACGGCATCGGCGGCCCATCCGTCGCGGAGGCCAAGGTATTGCCCATAGCCGCGCCAGGCGCCGAGCAGCCGCTGGATGACGGGGTCGGCGCTGGTCTTCATCGCGGCCACGTTGGCCTGCGTCACACCGCTCTCCTCGGCCTGGATCAAGGCTTCGACCGTCCAGTTGACCACCTCAGCCCATTGCGGGTCGTCGAGGCGGTAGGAGGGAGCCAGCGGGTCCTTGGCGATGACCTCGGGCAGAATCTCAAAGTCCCGCGCCATGCCCTTGAAGGCGATTCGCTCGTAGGCCAATTGCGAAACGTCGGCGGTGATGGCCGCGCAGTTGCGGGTGATGAAGGCCGCTTCCATCTCGCCTTCTTCCTGGAAGGAAAACGGCAGCCAATCGATCTTCTCGCGCTTCATGTAGCCCGCGACCTGGATCTCGATCTCCGTGCCGCCGAGAAAACAGATCTTCTTTCCCGCCAGATCTTTGGGGGATCGGATACCCATGGATTTATTGACTAGAAAACCCTGGTAGTCGTAGAAGACGGGCCGGGCGAAGCCGAAGCCGGAGTTGGTATTGATGTAATTGGGCGATCCGGTGGCCAGCAGGGCGATTTCGCCCGCCTTGAGGGCCTTCAGCGCATCCTGTTCGTCGCGGAACGGCTTGACAATGAGTTTGGCATTGGGCCCCAAGGCCGCGACCGCCACCGCCTTGCAGAGGTCCAGATCGAATGCGCCGTGATTGCCATGGGCATCCTGGGTGGAATACTCGGGCTCTTCCGTGTCGATGCCGCAAGTGAGCGACCCAGCGGCCTTGATTCCATCCAATGTGGTCCCGGCGCCGGCTGCCGTGGCCCACAAGGCGAACGCTGCATTTAGCAGTAAGAGTCGTGCGGAAATCCTGCCCATGCGGGTCTTTTTCCTTCCTTCAAATGGCTGAGTTTCATGCGGCACTGGATGCGGCGGCCGGAGGTGTGCACTCCGGCCGCCGCGGGGGAAGCCGCTGAGAAAACTTTCTGTTTTACTTCCAGGTGCCCGACGCCGGCAGTCCGGGCTCGGAGCTGGGACGGGGGTTGAAGTCCCAGGGAGCCGGATCGACCACCCCTCCGGCGGTTGTGTCAGTGGGAACGATTCCCAGGACGCGGCAGCCCTCCCCGAAGAAATGGGGCAGGCTGGTCACCAGGCTTGCCGGAATCTCCGCATAGGAAGGTTCCAGCTTGGACGCTTTTCCAGTCAAACGCGCGTTGTCGAAGGCGGAGAAAAGATTGCCGACGCCCGGCGTTTTGTCGTCCGAGGGTCCCAGGTAGAGCTGTGGTGCGCCCTGGGGAGTGGTGTAGGTTTTTGCGCCCAACTCGCGCGCCTTGGCTTCGTCGGGAAGATCGGCAAGCGGGGTCAGGTTGAAGAGCTCGTCGATGAACTTGATGATGGAGCCGTGCTCGGTGGCCTCGTGGGAGACGCCGTGAACCACGCTATACGGCGAAATCACAATGGCCGGAATGCGCGGGCCCTGATCGAGGGCGGTTGCGCTGGGGTCCCAGGAGCGAATCTTCGGCTGGGTGTGGTCGTAAAGGCCGTCCGTCTCGTCGTAGGTGATGATAATCGCGCTCTCCGGCCAGTACTTGCTGCTGGCGATAGCGTTGATCTCATCGGCCAGGAGGGCTTCGCTGATCTGCGCGTCGGAGTAGCCGGGGTGGTCGTCGTTGCCAGCGAAGTCGGCCTGGACCGTCGCATTCGGGGAGCGGGGAGTGAGGTTGTCCAGGTTGCCGTATCCGCCGCGCACGTAGAACACGCCGCCGGCCTCGGGAAATGCCTGCTTCTTTACCGCGGTAAAGAAATCGCCCAGGCCCTTCAGGTGGGCGCTGGTTTCTTTGGGATTGTTGGCCTCATAGCCAAAGTACTGCGGCGCGTCGTGGTGGGCGATGTAGCTCTCATGGGTCGCAGTGCCGGCCGGATCGGTGGACTCGTGATCGTAGCCCTCCTGGTACCAGGCCCAATTCACCGGCTTGTTGTGGTCGCCGGCGATCTTCTTGATGTCGCCCTGCACATCCACAAGGTCGAAGGCGGGGTTCAAGTCGTTGGCCGTGATGTTCTCAATCTGATCGCCCATGAATGAGAGCGGCAGCGTGGCGAAGGTCAAGTTGGAGGCCGGGTTGGTGGAGGGCGCGCCGCCGCTCTCGGTCGGCTGCTTCTGGCTGGGAGGCGTAAAGATATCCAGGGCCGATCCCCAGAAAGGCTGCGGATCGCCAGTAACCGGCAAAGCTGCGTTGGTGGTGTTGATGTTGTTGCCCAGCAGGGGATACTTGACCCACTGCGTCTCTCCCGACTGGCCGGCGATCATGGCGATGGCGTTGGGCGTCGAAGGCCCGATCACGGTGTCGAAGAAGTTGTCGAAAAGGGTGAACCGGTCCGCGTAGTTCCACAGGAAGGGAGCGGTGTCGCAGTCCACGTGGCCGATGACCAACTCGCCCTTCTGCTTCTGCGCCAGGGTTGGAGCCGGCCCGGAGTAGCTGTACGTCGAGGTGGTTGCATCGTAACTCAGGTTTCCGCTCAGGCCTTCTTCGGTGAAGGCATAGCGGTCGTTCCGCGCGACATTCTTCGCATCCAGATCCAGCTTGGCGTCGATCGCGGCGTGGCCATGATTCACCGAGTCCGTGTCCTCGGGGTAGAGGAGCACCGTGCCGCCGCCGGTGGCTGTGACCGACTGCGGAATCTTGAACGGGGAAATGATGCTCACAGTACCGTCTGTATTCACGATCGGCTGTTGAAATCCGGCGGTTTCCACGGCGGGCCGTGAAAACAAACCGTTGGCGCCCGGGTAGGTGCCAAAGTAGAAGTCGAAGGAACGGTTCTCCTGGAAGAGAACGAAAACGTACTTGATTTTCTTGCGCAGCAGTTCCAGTTTCTGATCGTGGGTAAGCGCTGGCTGGTCCTCTACGCGGATCATATGTTTGGCGACTTCATTGCTTGATTTCGGGGCAATTTCCAGGACCTTGGAGCCGTCCTGGGCGTACGCCAGGACGGGCTGCAGGCCAAGAATCGCGGACAGGGCTGCGCCCGCGAATCTGTTGAGATTTTTGCTTGCCATATGCGGCTCCTTGTGGGGCTTGAGATAGTTGCTGGGGATTGGCTCGTCTGGCTGGCCTGGAACGGGAGCTTGAGGGAACTGCGCGGCGGCGAACACCCGCGCGGAGAAGGAGGGGGAACAGTTCCACATTGAGAGTTAATCCAGCCTTGTTACCGCCCCGTTACAAACGCTGCATGGAATGGTTAAAATTCCCCTGCTGTTCAGGGGCCGCCGGGCGTGTATGATTTTCTGCGCCGCGGTACTCGATGTGCCGTTCAAATCCCCCCAACGGGCGTGAACGGCGAAGCCGATTTCGGAGGTCGAAAAACAGGAATGAGAGAAGTCGCGATTGTTTCGGCCGTGCGCACCCCGGTGGGCCGGTTTCAGGGCTCGCTCAAGAGCTTCTCCGCGCCGCAGTTGGGCTCGCTGGTGGTGCGCGAGGCGGTGCGCCGCGCCGGAGTCGAGCCCGCCTCGGTGGACGAGTGCATCATGGGCTGCGTCCTGCAGGCCGGCCTGGGCCAGAACCCGGCGCGCCAGGCGGCGCTCTTCGGCGGACTGTCGCCGCAGTCCAGCGCCTTCACCGTCAACCAGGTTTGCGGCTCGGGACTCAAGGCCGTGGCCCTGGCAGCGCAAGCCATCCAAACCGAAAACGCCGAAATCGTCGTCGCCGGCGGCATGGAATCGATGACCAACGCCCCCTATCTGCTCCCCCAGGCCAGAGCCGGCTATCGCATGGGCGACGGCGCGCTGGTGGACGCCATGATCTACGACGGGCTTTGGGAGATTTACCGCGGCTTCCACATGGGTGTGGCGGCGGAGATGATCGCGGCGCGCTACGGCATCGGGCGCGAGGCTCAAGACGCCTTTGCCGCCGAGTCGCACCGGAGGGCCGCCGCGGCCACGGCCCAGGGCCTCTTCCGCGACGAGATTCTGCCCGTGGAGATTCCGGAGACCCAAAAGAGCGCGCCGCCGAGAGTTTTCGATGCCGACGAGGCCATCCGCCCGGAGACCACCGTCGAGATTCTTGGCCGTCTCAAGCCGGCCTTTCAGGAAGGCGGCACGGTCACCGCCGGCAACGCGCCCGGCGTGAGCGACGGCGCGGCGGCCATGGTGCTGATGAGCGCAGACCGCGCCATGGAACGGGGACTGAATCCGCTGGGCCTGATTCGCGCCCAGGCCACCAGCGGCGGCGAGCCGGAGTGGTTCGGCCTGGCGCCCATCGAAGCCGTGCGCAAGGTTGCCGCAAGGGCCGGTTGGCCCCTCGACAGCGTGGACCTGTTTGAGTTGAACGAAGCCTTCGCCGTGCAGGCGCTGGCCGTGAACCGCGATCTGGGCCTCGATCAGGGAAATGTCCAGGCAAAGGCCCCGGCGAAGGTGAATGTGCAGGGCGGCGCGGTAGCCATCGGCCACCCCATAGGCGCCAGCGGCGCGCGGGTGCTGGCCACTCTGCTCTACGCCTTGCGCCGCCGCGGCCAGACCAGGGGCATCGCCGCACTCTGCCTGGGCGGAGGAAACGCCGTTGCGCTGGCGGTCGAACGCCCGTGATGCGGGGCTGACAGGACGAGGAAGAGTGAAGGTTGTGAAAGGGCGCGGCTCTGGCCACTCCGAGAGCGGCGGCTTTGAAAGGGCACTGCTTCAACCGTGCCGTAGAGGCTTCCGAACGAACGCGGCTTTACAGGCTGCGGAGAAACACCTTGATCGGTGTGCTTTGTAACAGGGCATGACTTCAGTCATGCCGATGGAGTGCGGGAAAAAATCCGGCTTTAGCCGCTGCTAAGCTCAACGATCAGAAAACAAGAGCCGCAGGGGCTAAAGCCCTCACCTCATCTTGCGGCATTTGCGGCACGGCTAAAGCCATGCCCTGTTACAAGGCTCATGAAAAGCGAGTTTTTCCGCAGCCTGTTGAGCCGCCGACGGGGCTTTGCCTAATCAGCCCGGTTTTTTAGCAACAACCGAATTTCGCAGAATCTGCCCGATATTTGCCGACCTTACCGGGAATGACTACATGGCAACTTTCGAGTCGACACTTCCGAGTCGGCGACGATACACTCGGAGCCAGGAATGCACATGGCCACACTACCTGTGCTCTGTGATGCGTGATGACACAGAACGCTAGGCGCGCTCGCTAAAAATCAACATCCCAAGATACACGATGAAAAGTAGTTGCGCGATTCGCCAGTTGCAAATCACGTATGTTCTCGTGTTCATCATTTCTCTATGCAACTCAGCTTTGAGCGTTCTCCTGAACCATATCCCTACCAGAAGCGGCAGAAAACAATACAAAAGACCGAGACTATTCGTCACTATGCTCAAAGAATCAAGTGGCCGTCTAGACCATATCTCCGCAAGTTGCTTCATGCGTATTAGAAAGACGACTCCCGCAAAGAAGTAGTCCATAATCCAATACATTCTCGTATACTCAGTGCCGCTCAAGGCTGCTTCCTTGCTTTCCATTTCGTCCCCCAGAATTGCCCAAATTATAGACCTGTAGACAGAATTCGAGGTGCGCTGCATCTCACCCAGGCGGCGCTCATTTCCTTTCCGGGTTTGTTCATTTTGTATGGCGGTCGAATCACCGCCTAACCGTCAGTTACTCTTTCCGCGACGTTTCCGCTCGCCTCGGTCCCAGTGCAATCGTTGACGGCTGCCGGCAGTTTTCGACAGAGCTCGCGTTCTAACCGCAAACCAGCAACTCTTCCGGAAAGTCGGAAGCGGCATTGTCTTCCGGCGTCGCGGCCGTCTCCGCGCCGGAGGCCGCCTGCGCCGTAAAGAACAGGTCCACCTCGGCCAGCACCTCGGCCCCGGTTTTCGCTCCGTAGATGGACCGGCGCAACTTCGCTCCGCCTGCTACGCCGTGGGTAAACCAGGTGGCGAACTGCTTCATCTTGCCGGCGGTCTCGCCCATGCGCGCATCGCGGGGCAGGTCCCTGGTGGCTTCGGCCTCGTCCAGCAGCATTTGGAAATAGGCCCGGATCATGCGGTAGCGGTCTTCCACCGTGGGCCGATCGTAGGTGCCGGTCGCGGTGTACTGGGCAATCTGGCGGAAAATCCACGGGTTCGCCGGAGCGGCGCGGCCAATCATCACCCCGTCGCAGCCGGTCGCCTCCACCATGGCCGCGGCGTCTTCCGGACTGCGAATGTCGCCGTTGCCGATGACCGGAATTCCCACCGCCTGCTTCACCCTGGCGATCCACTCCCAGCGCGCCTGGCCGCTATAGCCCTGTTCGCGTGTCCGGGCGTGCAGTGCCAGGCCGTTCAGCCCCTCGGCTTCGGCCATCCGCGCCAACTCCAGGCAAACGATGTCGGCATCGTTCCATCCGAGGCGGAACTTCACTGTAAAGGGAATGGTGACCGACTTGCGCACGGCGCGAAAAATCTCGCCGATGCGGGGCAGGTCGCGCAGCAGGCCGGAGCCGCCGTTGGACCCCACAACCCGCTTGGCCGGGCAGCCAAGGTTCAGGTCCACCGCGTCGAAGCCCGTCTCCTCCACGATGCGCGCCGCCTCGGCCAGCGTCTCCGCATTGGCCCCGAACAGTTGCGCTCCGATGGGGTGCTCGTCGTCGTAAAAAGTCAGGTAGCGCCGCCGCTTGGTCTCCCGCATCCGCGCGAGGCCATCGGCCGAGGTGAACTCGGTCATCAGCAGCCCGCATCCGGATTGGGCATTGGTGACGGCGGTGTCGACCGATGACTCGTCCACACTCGCACTCGCACTCGCGCCCACACTCACACTCGCAGTCGCAGTCGAAGCGGAGAACAAACTGGCGTGGCGAATGAAGCGGCGAAAGACGGTGTCGGTAACCCCGGCCATGGGAGCCAGCACCGTGGCCGGAGCCACCAGAACCGACCCCAGGCGCACCTCGGCGGGCACCCGCGCAACCGCGGGCATCGCGTGCTCCCTGGGGTTGTCCCAGTCCTTCTTCACCGTAAAGCCCTTGCCCGCCATGGTCACCGTCCAATGGTCCGCTACTCCCGGACCTCCCAGTTTGCTGTATGTTCGGCAACGTAGCGGTCGGCAAGTTCGACGATTTCTTTCGACGAGCGGAAACGCTCAGCCTTCAGAATGACCCTGACCTGAAGTTTAGGATCGTCTTCGCTCAAATCGACATAGAGTATCCCAACCCTGCCCACACCGTCCTCGGCAAGCGAATTCCAAGGAATTCCGTCTGCCGGATTGAATTTGCGCCAATCTTGGTCGTCACCCACTACAGCAACATAGCGGTAGTGACTTGGAAGAGACCTGAATTCCTCAACGGGACTTAGCGATGGACTGGCGAACAGGACAAATGCGGCTCTGATGTTTATGCCTGGCTCTAGAGGGACCATCTTGACGGCATGAACATCGCCCACGCCTGCACGGTCGATTGCAAGCACATCCACTGGCGTGCCGTTCCAATCGGCATCCAGATAGACCTTGGGGATAAGTAGTTTGTGGATCAGGTAATCCTGAAGGGCGTTCTTAGCCCTGCCCAGCTCCTGCTGCATATCAGTCTGAATCATCTCACCCACCCCTCAATCTTCAATGACTTGCCTGCCGCCTCGGCCCACGCTGCGAAACGCTCGGCGTCTTGAATAATCTGTTTAATCTCATCTTCTCTTGTCGCATCGGAGGCATAGGCAATTCTGCTCTTCTTGGAGAGTAGTTTTCCTAGCCGATCAGCCCCTTGCAGCCTTTCAAACCTTCGAGACGCGAGAAGCGATTTCAAATCTCCCGTTGCGCTCTGATGATCGTTCGATGACACCTTCTCGCTGCCTAGCCCAATTCTCAACGCATCACAGTAAGAGATTGCGCCGTGGATACCAAGCAAGGCGGGTGAGAACCTGAACTCGACCAGATCGTCCTTCAAGAGATCCATCCCCTTCAGGAAATCTCTTGCTCGACCCAGAAAATGCTGGACTTGCGCGGCGGCCATGAGGCCATTCTCGCACAATACAGACGCGAGACAGCTTCGCTTCCGATCACTTCAGCTCAGCCGGGCAACTCCTCCACCTGATAAGTGAACGGCTTGCCGCGCGAATCCGGGTCCCAGCCTGCCTCGATCGCCTGCCGGATGTGGCCTTCGACCTTGGCCGGCATAATGTTCTGTCGCACCAGCTCGTTCTTCATGTAGCCGAATTTCTGCGATATGACGGCCGGATACTCCATAACAAGCTCCCGGCGCACTTTATCCGCGACCTTGACATGAATCGCAACGCCCTTCCACCCATCCTCGGTGAACCATTGCTGCTCGCGGTGCAGCCGCCAGATGAGGGAGTGGCCGTCGAGGGTGATGGCGAACTGAATCGAGCGTTTTGCGCGGGGCATGGAGGGGTCCAATCTCTCGTTCAGCAGGCAAGTCGTTGAGGAAGTTCGGTTCGTATCCGGAATTCCCCGTTTGCTGCAACACAGCGAGGCCCCCGCCTTGGCGGAGGCCCAATCGTTCTTGCCGGTTGTCGGGCGCGGTTACTTGGCGGCTGCTGCCGCTGCCTGTGCCCCATCGGACTTGGCATACTTGCGGCGGAAGCGTTCCACGCGGCCCGCCGTGTCCACCAGCCGCTGCTTGCCGGTAAAGAACGGGTGGCAAACCGAGCAGATTTCCACGTGAATGTCGCCCTTATGGGTCGAACGGGTCTCAAAACTGTTTCCGCAGGCGCACTTGACCTGCACCGCAGCGTAATTGGGATGAATCTTTTCCTTGGGCATCGCTCTAGACAGACCTTTCCTGCAATTGTTCTCTCCCATTGTAGGGGGATTCGGGCGGTTTAGCAATTGCAGGGGTCAGGGATTAGGGATTAGGGGTTAGGGGTTAGTCGCCGGTGAACGGTGATGCGCCGCTTGGGCGATACATATGCAAAGGCTGTGGACTGATCCCTGTTCCCTGATCCCTGTTCCCTGCTCTTACCGCTCCAGCGCCTTCTCAATCGCCGCCTGTGCCAGGGGCGCCATGATGGCGTAGCCGGCAGGCAGTGGATGGACGCCGTCTTTGCTCAGCGTCGCCGGCAGCCCGTCGCGCTGGTCCTTCATGGACGCGTGGTAGTCCACATAAACGTAGCCCTTCTGGGCCGTGTAGGCCTTCATCCAGGCGTTGATGGCCAGAATCTTGGGCGCAGGCGTCAGGCCCGGCCGCCAAGGGTAGTCGTAGGCGGGCAGAATGGAGCACAGTACCACGCGAATGTGGTTGGCCGCGGCCAGGTCGGCCATTGAGGCCAGGTAGCCCTCGATCTCCTCCAGCGTCTCCGGGCCGGTGTTGCCGGCAATGTCGTTGGTGCCGGCCAGAATGACAACCACCTTGGGTTGCAGCGCAATCACGTCCTGGCGAAAGCGCACCACCATCTGCGGCGTGGTTTGCCCGCTGATGCCGCGGTTGATGTAGGGCTTGCCGGGGAAGGAGTCCTCGATCTTCCAGGCGTCGGTAATCGAGTCGCCCATGAAAACCACGCGATTCTCGCCCGCGGCGAGGGGAGCCAGCTTCAAATCTGCCTCCTTGTATCGGGCCAGTTGCGGCCAGTCGTTCTTCAACTGCTCAAGGCGCTGCTTTTCCCAGTCCGTCTCAGGCGCTTTGGCCGGAACAGCCGCCACCGGGGCCGGGGCCTTGGTCTCCGGCAGGTTTGCGGGCTCCTGCGCTGCCAGCAAGGTGGGGGCGAACAGGCCGCCCAGGGCCGCGGCGGTCAATAAGACAGTGCGCAAAACGAATCGATTCACGAGAATCTCCAAGCTGGAGAGGAAACACGCGCGTAGCCCGCAAGTGCCTTCTCCGCTTCCAGTTCCGATTGTAGGCAATCGCACCGGCCTCTGGCGATGCGGTTTTCCACAGACGGTTTTCCACAGTTCGGGAGGCCTCACGCACCGGCGCGCTCCCCGGCCACTTGCGCTACGCTTGGAGAAGAATGAACAAATGCACAATCTGCGATGGGGTAGGTCTGGTCCGGGTGATGAACGATACCGGCCATTGGGTTTCGCGCGCCTGCGCATGCCAGGAGATGGAACGCGAGGAGCGCCGCCTGATCGCCAGCCACATTCCGGGGCGCTACCGGGACTGTATCTTGGACTCCTTTGAAATTTACAAAGATGCCGATCGCTCTCTGGGCGAAGCCCTCTTAACAGCTCGCAAGTTTGTCGATTCCTACCCCGTGGACACGGCCGGCAAGGGCCTGCTCTTCACCGGCTCGATCGGCGTGGGCAAGACCCACCTGGCCGTGGGCGTACTGCAGCGGCTGGTGCGCGAGCGCGGCGTAAGGGGCCTGTTCTGCGACTACCGCGAGTTGCTCAAGAGCATCCAGAACAGCTATAACGCCCAGGTGCAGACCACGGAATTGGAGCTGCTGAAGCCGGTTTTTACCGCCGAGGTGCTGGTGCTGGACGACCTGGGCGCGCAAAAGCCCAACGAGTGGGTCTGGGACACGGTGGCGCTGATCCTCAACTCCCGCTACAACGACAAGCTGACCACCATCATCACCACCAACTACGCCGACCTGCCCGCCGGCAAAGGCGCAAAGAACGACCCCGAGCGAGCCGCCCGCGAACCCTCCCTGGGCGACCGCATCGGCGACCGCATGTTGTCGCGGTTGGCCGAGATGTGCATTCGCGTGGAAATGACGGGGAAGGACTTCCGCCAGACGGGGGTCAAGCGGGCGCGGTTCGGGTGAGTTCAGGCGGCGTAATCGTCCGCCGTTTTGGTTGGCGCCCTTTTTCATGGCTGCCTCCGTTACGAGGCTTTTGCGTGCGGCTCGCCGTCTTCAAAAGGGGCCGCTTCCGGGGGCACGACGGGAACGCCGTCCTTCTGGACCATCACGGGGTTCGGCCAGCCGACCCATATCGTTGCCTGATTGAAAAAGGCGTCCACAGCCGCGTCGTCGTTGGGATCGTAGGGACCGTCGTCGGGATCGTTCGGGTCGTAGGGGATCGGAGCGTCTTCGGCAATCTGCTTCTTCACCCATTCCCAATCAGTCTTGCTTGGTTGGCCGGAGATTGTCATAGATGCGCCTCTCCTTCCGCGAAGCCTTGCGGAACGAAATGATACGTACATTGTATCCCCGAACGGTATAAACGAGAGCAAGAACGATTCCGTTCGACTCGACCAAGGCTACGTCCCGCCAGCGCGGTTCGCCGCGACCGGCGGATACAAAGGTGACCTTGTTCAGGTTTTCGTAAACAATGTCCGCGTCGTCGAAGTCGAACCCGTGCTTTCGCAGGTTAGACTCGCGCTTGGCTTCGTCCCATTCGTACACAAGGTAAAGTCTAGCTCATTTGATCGACAGGAAGCTTCTCAAGGCAAAAGCAGTCGGTCTGCGAAAACATATTGTTGCTATCCGCGAATTCGAATGCCCTATATTCAATCATTGAATTGTCAACGCCGACGCCTTCCTTTATGACCTCCGATTCTATCCCTACCGACGCGAGGAGCTTAGGAAACGTGCGGATGTGAATGTCCCCGCAGACAAAGAGTACCTTTTCGGCGTTTGTCTTCTTCAGTTCGCGCAGCCAAAACCTTTCACGTCTCGGAAATTGGTGAGTGATGAGGTGCGCATATGCAATCTTCTCGATTTCATCGCCACAGTTAGCATCCTTGGCTAACATGGGGTCAGATATTTGCGCTTTAAATTCCTCAAGTTCGAGGATCTCTCTATCGTCTCTATATCCAATAATTTCTCGTTCTCGCGAGTTTGGGTCAACAAACTGATGATGAATGCCATGTGCTCGGTGGATCGCATCAAGAAGAGAAAGGGCACTATATTTGATCAAACACTCGGCCTGCTCCTCCTCCGCCAAAAGGTCAAAAGAGCACTTCCTGATAGCCGATTCAATGACATCGATGAAAATCAGATTGTTTTCTGTAAAGCCGCGAACTTGCCTGAATCGAGTTGCTTCGTGCTCCACTCCAACAAGGTAAAGAATCACTAGACCTCCTTGCTGGTAAGGACAATCAGTTCAAAAACATCGTCCGATACAGCGTGTCGCGCTGGACGGGCTTGAAGCCGGCGTCGCGAATGATGCGGCGAAGCTCTTCCTCCGTGGTGCAGTTACTGGTTCCCGCGGCCTTCACCACATTCTCTTCCAGCATCACCGAACCCACATCGTTGCCGCCGAAGTGCAGGCCTAACTCCAGGACTTTCAATCCCTGCGTCACCCAGCTTGCCTGCACGTTCTCGATGTTATCGAGATAGAGGCGGGAGATAGCCAGGACTTTCAAATACTCTACCGAAGTCGCTTCTTCCCAGCCGCGGCCGCCGAGGGCGGTGTGACCCGGCTGAAAACTCCAGGGAATGAAGGCCGTGAATCCGCCCGTCTGGTCTTGCAGACGGCGGATGACTTCAAAGTGGTTGATTCTTTGCTCAACGGTCTCGCCCACGCCGAACATCATGGTGGCCGTGGTTCTCATGCCCAGTTGATGCGCGGTGCGATGGACGCTGACCCAGTCTTCGGTGTTGCACTTGAGGCGCGCGATGCGCTGGCGCACGTCGTCGTCCAGAATCTCCGCGCCGCCGCCGGGAATCGAATCCAGGCCCGCGTCGCGCAAGCGAATGATGGTGTCACGCAGGGTCAGATCGGAGTACTTGGCGATGGCCAGCACTTCGGAGGCCGTCAGGCAGTGCAGCCAGATGCTCGGAAAGCGCTGCTTGATGCCGCTGAACAGGCGCTCGAACCAGTCGATCTTGAGGTCCGGATGGATGCCGCCCTGCATCAGCACGCCGGTGCCGCCCATCTCCTGGGTCTCGGCGATCTTCTCGTAGATCTTCTCGAAATCCAGGATGTAACCCTCTTCCGAGCGGGCGCCATGGAGCGGCCGATAGAAGGCGCAGAAGGTGCAGTACTCGGTGCAGAAGTTGGTGTAGTTGATGTTGCGGTCGATGATGTAAGTGACCACGCCCTCGGGGTGCAGGCGGCGGCGCACCGCATCCGCCTCAAATCCCAGGCCGATCAGGTCGGGGGAGTGGAAGTGGTCGAGGGCTTGTTGGCGGGACAGTCGCGCGGTCTGGGGCATAGTCTCGATTCTAACAATTTGGCGAGTTCCGGGCGAGTTGGAATGTGCCGGGCGAGGGGTTTCAGGGCTTATGCGCGCGCTTGCGAAACAGAAACAGACCCCGACTCCGCACTGGCTGCCCCTGCGTGCGGGACAGATTCGACTTGGTCGAGATCCCGAAGAACAGGATGAGAAAGTCGAGGAATGCGCGGAGGAAGCTCTTTTTGTTTTCTGTGGCCAAGTAAGGATCAACCTCGGGGAATGGATTCGAAATGGCCTTCGCGCTCATTTCATTCGAGCCGCGAAGGGGCCTGGCGGTTGCACGATTTTTCTATCGTATGTCTTGCCCGGAAAACAGCTCTGCCGGGCGGGCTATGGCTTGGACGCCGGCTTGGCGGCAGGGCTCGGTTTTTTGGCCGGGCTGGAAACTCCAAAACTCATCAGCAGAACACCGAACCCCTTGCGCAGCAAGTCGAGCACGCTCATCGTTTCTGTTCCTTCCCAGCCATCGCCGCCCATTTCGAATTTGGTTGCCGTGGCGGGCCGTCTCTTCCCAGCCTACTTCTTTTGGGCCGGGGACGCAGTCGCCTTTTTGACAGCGGGCGCAGGAGGCTTTTGGGCCGGGGGCGCAGGCGGCGGGTCTCCGCGCAGAATCGCCACGGCGGCCTCGGGCAGCGGCTTGTCGGCGTTGGCCAGCAGCAGGCTCACCTGCCACATCCCGGTCTCGGTGAGCACGCCCTTGTAAGAGGGCATGCCGGTCAGCCGGATGCCGTTGGCCACCTTCCAGTAGGTTTCGCCCGGCGGGTCGTCGCTCACCCCTACCACGTCATTGTGGTGATGCTTTTCCCACAACGGCGGCGCGTCGGGAAACATGTGCGCGCCAAATGACGAAGGCTTGCCGTGAAACCCATGGCAGGCCGCGCACTGGTCGCGGTAGATCCCGGCGCCCGCCACCAGGTTGTCCTCATCGGCCTGGATGGGAGGAGTCTTGATCAGTTCGCGGTCGATGCGGGCATCCAGGGGCATCGCGGTAATCAGCTTCTCATGGGGCAGAGGCGGATCCGCCACCGCCACGGGCACTTTGCCGTACCACAGCCAAGCCAGAACTGCCACCGGCACCAGCAAGACCCCCAACAGAATCCCCAGAAATACTTTACCCATCTTCGTCCCGGCCTCCGTTGCCCTTCATCCTAGAGCATTTTGCACCTTTCTCGCGCGGAATATGGGCGCAGATTGCGTTATAGGGAAGCAAAGGAAGGATTTGCGGGACAACGTCCCGCGGATCTGGCACAATTTGGTCCACGCCGCAACGGAGCACGCCGGTGGGGCTATCTCACGCACAGGAAGAAGGAGTCATTGCCATGGCAGATCACTCGAAGATGAGACTGGGCCGCAAGGCCATCAAGACCGACAGCCGCACCCTGGCGCTCGGCGACTACCTCACCCCAGCGTTGCCGCCGCCGCCGCCATCCGCGGACTGGACGAAAGGCATCACCAGCTGGGGCATGATGCTCAACGACACGCTGGGCGACTGCACCATCGCCGGTGCGGGCCACGCCGTGCAGGTGTGGACGGCCAATACCGCATCGATCGCAACGCTTCCCGATCCCACCATTGAGAGCTACTACCAGCAATGGGACGGCTACGTCCCCGGCAATTCGAGCACCGACAACGGTGGGGTGGAGCTGGACGTTCTGAACGATTGGCAAAAGAACGGCTTCGCCGGACACACGTTGCTGGCCTTCGCCGACCCCAAGCCAGCCAGCCTGGTGGAGATTCAGCAGTCGATCGCCCTGTTCGGCGGCGTTTATATCGGACTGAGCCTGCCCCTGACGGCCCAGACCCAGGAGGTGTGGGATGTGGCGCCGAAAGGCGGCGCCAAAGCCAAGCCGGGCAGTTGGGGCGGCCACTGCGTCTTCGTGCCCAGATACGACAGGGGCAGCTTTACCTGCATTACCTGGGGCCAGTTGAAGACCATGACTCTGGCTTTCTGGAAAAAGTACTGCGACGAGGCCCACACCCTGCTTAGCCAGGACTGGCTCGACGCCAAAGGTTCACCCGTGGGATTCAACCAGACGCAGTTGCAAACCGACCTGAAAGCAATCAAATAGTGAATTTGGACGCCGATTCACCTGCCTGCGCGTCCAAACCAGTGCCGGTCCACCCACAAGGCTCCCTCCAGGTGGTTTAATACCTAATGGGGGGAGCGCTGTGCAGGTGCGCTCCCGTACTCCCGTGGAGGAAACCCGAAACCGATGTATTCTTTTCGCCGTCTTGCCCTTCTGCTGGCGCTCAGTCTGCCAGCCATGACCGTCGCTCTTGCGCAAAGCTCGAGTTCCAGCAGCAACCCCGCAGCTCCCGCCCAGGCGCAACAGCCCGCCGGCCAATCCCAGGGTCAGATCAGCGTTCAGGCTCGCATCAAGGCACGACGCGAACAACGTCGCTCCGCGGCCATTCACGAAGCCTACAACCATCTTTATGAGGCGTATGTCAGCGGCGGCTACCTGCGCTTTCAGCCTGGTCCCGGCGTCCCGGCCATGGGCAGCGCTCCTGCCGGCCCGGCCCTGCAGCGGGCCAACATCTACGCCTGGGACACCGGCCTGACCCGCTTCTACAGTGAGCGTCTGGGCGTTACCGTCGATGGCCGCGGCTATGTCGGCCAGCCTTTCGTAGGCATCAACGCCGCCACCAACAGCGCCATCACCAAGCCCACCGTCAGCATCTACTCCGTAATGGCCGGGCCCACCTACCGCTTTTACCTGCAACCCAAGTATTCGGTCTCCGGCCGGGTCATGGGCGGATTCGCGTATGGGAATTTCTCCGGCGATCTGGGCAGCGCCACGCCAACCTCGCTCGGCCTCTACCCGGACGGTTCGACCTACGCCCTCAACGCCAGCATCCTGGGCGAGTACAACCTCACCCCGAACGTCGGAATCCGCGTAGCCCCCGAGTATCTCGCCACCGGCTTCAACTCCACCGTGCAGAACAGCCTGGGCTTCACCGTAGGCATCGTTTACCGCTTCGGCAAGCAGAAGTAAAAAGGCAGGGGTTAGGGGTTAGGGATTAGCAAACGGGTCTAACCCAACTCCAATGAAATGGGCACAATCGGCAGGTGCGATTGCGCCATTTCATTGGAGCAGCGAAAGTCCCTAGCCCCTAATCCCTAATCCCTGTTCTTCGTCACTGCAGGATCGGAATCCCCGCGATTCTCTGCTGCCATTCCGCCGGGCCCGTCTGGTGAACGCTGGTTCCCTTTGAGTCCACGGCCACGGTCACCGGCATATCCCGCACGTCGAATTCGTAGATAGCCTCCATCCCCAGGTCCTCGAAGGCCAGCACCCGCGCGCCGTGGATGGCCTTCGACACGAGATAAGCGGCGCCACCGACGGCCATCAGGTATACCGCGCCAAACTCCTTGATCGCATCGATTGCCACCGGTCCCCGCTCGGCCTTGCCCACCATGCCCAGCAATCCCGTCTCGGCCAGCATCTGGCGGGTGAACTTGTCCATGCGGGTGGCCGTGGTCGGACCCGCCGGCCCCACCACCTCTTCACGGACCGGGTCTACGGGGCCCACGTAATAGATGAAGCGGCCGCGGAAGTCCACCGGCAGTTTCTCGCCCCGGCTCAGCATCTCCGTCATGCGCTTGTGGGCCGCATCGCGGCCGGTCAGCAATTTTCCGGTCAGGAGCACCACCTCGCCCGGCTTCCAGGTCGCTGCTTCCTCGCGGGTTACCGTGTCCAGGTTCACCCGCCGGGCCGTCGAAACGTCATAGGTCAACTTCGGCCAGAGATCGAGGTCGGGCGGGTCCATGTACACGGGTCCCGATCCGTCCAGCACAAAATGCGCGTGCCGGGTGGCCGCGCAGTTGGGAATCATGGCCACCGGCAGGTTGGCCGCGTGGGTCGGGTAGTCGCGCACCTTCACGTCCAGCACCGTGGTCAGCCCGCCCAGCCCCTGCGCGCCGATGCCCAGCCGGTTCACCTTGTCATAAAGCTCCAGGCGCAGCTCCTCGGCGCGATTCGCCGCGCCCCGCGCCTTGAGTTCCTGAATGTCGATGGGGTCCATCAGCGACTCCTTGGCCAGGAGCATCGCCTTCTCCGCCGTGCCGCCGATGCCGATGCCCAGCATCCCCGGGGGACACCACCCCGCGCCCATGGTGGGCACCGTCTTCAGCACCCACTCCACAACGGAATCGGAGGGGTTCAGCATGATGAACTTGGCCTTGGCCTCCGACCCCCCGCCCTTGGCCGCGACCGTTACATCCACCTCCGCGCCCTTGACCAGCTCGACCGTCACGCAGGCTGGCGTGTTGTCCTTGGTATTGACCCGCTTGCCCGCCGGATCGGCCAGGATCGAGGCCCGCAGCTTGTTGTCCGGGTCAAGGTACGCACGGCGCACGCCCTCGTCCACCAACTGCTGAACGTCTTTCCGCTCCTCGCCGGGACCGGGCTCGAAGCGCGCCTCCATCCCGACTTTGAGGAATGCGGTCACAATCCCCGTATCCTGGCAGATGGGCCGATGGCCCTCGGCGCACATGCGGCTGTTGATGAGGATCTGCGCGATGGCGTCCTTGGCGGCGTGGGATTCCTCGCGTTCATAGGCTTTGGCCAGGCTGGTGATGTAGTCCACCGGGTGGTAGTAGCTGATGTACTGCAACGCGCCCGCAACGCTCGAAACAAAATCTTCCTGGCGGATGACGGTCATGGGGGCTCCTCTGAACTCCTCTAGGGTAATGGACGAAGAGGCAGTTCGTCCTCTTGGCGGTTGAAGGTCCAGGGCAATCGCATGAAGATTCCGGGCACAGGAAAACGGGCTTTGAAAGGGCACGGCAGCTTGAGTCGTGCCGCAAAGGCCGCAAGATCCAAGCGGACCCCAGCCCCAGTGAAACGCTCCGCCTGTCCACGCCACAATCGCGTAGGGCGCGGAAACGGCGCGCGGCAAACCTTGGTCATCTTGGCCGTGCGAATTACCGGTAACAACCCGATGCGCATGGCCGATAGACACATCTGTGATTAGCGGAGGCTCATGTGACACTTCTCACCTGGAAACACGCCAACATGGTCGGAGTCCGAGCGCTGGACGACCAGCACGGCATCTTGATGGATACAATGAACGAACTCCGCCAGGCTGTGGTGCGCGGCGCCGGCCGGGAACAGGTGAGCGAGGTGCTGGACCGGCTGATCGAGTTCACCCGCATGCACTTCGCGACCGAGGAGCGACTGCTGGAACAAACCGGCTTTCCGGCGCTGGCCGCACACCGCGTAGAGCACCAGCGCGTGCTGGCGCAGATTCTCGAGGCCGCGCATCGCGCGCAGCATGGTGAAGAGGTGCATATGCATTCCCTGCTGATTTTTCTGCGCGACTGGTACGTTACGCACATCGGGAGTCTGGACCAGGAATACGGCCCGTGGCTGAATGATCGTGGAGTTTACTAGACCGGCTCCGGATTACACTTCGAGTGAAAGCTGGTCGGCGGCAAACAGGGGCGCAACGGGTTTGGCTTCGGAGGCCAGGTCGTAGACCAGCCGTTCCAGCACCAGCCGCTTGTCGGGCGGGGAGGAGCGCAGTTCCAGATCGGCGCGGGCTACCAGCCGGAGGGCTCTGGTCAGATCGCGGCGGCTCTTGTAGCGGCGGGCCTGGCGAATCAGGTCGTCGGCGGCAAACGGAGGCATGCGGAAGCCCTGCCACAGCGCCTGCCAGATGGCGCGCGAGTCGCGGACGTTCTTTTCCAGAATCACCAGCATCTGGCGGAAGGTGCGGGCCAGCATGTAGAGGTGGCCGATGGCGGCATCCTCGCCGGCCTCGGAACTGTTCAGCAGGCCTTGCAGCAAGGCCAGCGCGCGCACCCGGTCGCGGGCGCTGATGGCGTCGGTGAGTTCGTAGAGCGAGCGCTGCTTGGCTCCCAGCACCATGGTTTCCACGTCGCCCAGGGTGATGCGGCCGCGACCCAGGGTATAGAGCAGCAGTTTCTCCAATTCCGAGGCAATCAGCATCATGTCCGCTCCCAGCGCGTCCACCAGCTCGCGGGCGGCGTCGGGGTCCACTTTTGTGCCGGCTTCCTGAGCCGTGGCCGCCACCCAGCGCATGGCGTCGTCCTCGTTCACTCGCGCCAGTTCGACCATCCCGCAGTGTTCGCCGAGGGTCTCGGTCAGCCGCTCGAAGCGGTTCTTGTCGTCCAGCTCCTGGCGCCGAATGTCGGTGGGAATGCGGATAAAGTCGGCCACAAAAATGATCAGCGCCTGCGGGTTGGGCGAGCGGAAATAGCGGTTCAGAGCCGCGAACTCGTCCTTTTTTGCCCCGCGAGTGTAGAGCAGGCGCACATTGCGAACAAAAATCACCTGGAACGGCGCCATCAGCGAGGGGGTCTGCGCGCGGTCCAGCACCTCGAAGATCGAAGTGTTGGCCAGGTCCAGGTCGGAGAGGCAAAAGTCCTTCAAATCCGGCAGCACAAAGGCCTTGAGAACGGCCCCGCGGCAGCGATCGAACAAAAATGCCTCGTCGCCCACTAAGACGTAGCCGGGCCGCAGCGGGCCCTTGCCCTTTGCCGCGCCCTCGATCTCCGCCACAAAACGGCCAACCGCTGTAAATCCGGCGCCCCAGCGCCCGGCGCTCACCGGACCCGCCTTCGGGCTAAGAATAAACAAATCATGCGGCTCCAGAATACCCTTCCCAGCTTGACAAGGCCAATCCCGGGGCCGCGGCCGAACCGGCAGCAGCCGTGATTCGAGATCGGGCTGCCGTCGCGTCTCTCTACGGCAGAAGCCACAAGGAGCCGAGCCCTGATCAACCCACTGACCAGGCCGCGGCGATTCAGCGCTTTACATTCCTGCTTCCCGTGAGTCCGCGTCTGCCCCTGCCCCAAGGCGATGCAGCCCTCAAGCCGCCCATCAATCCACCTCGAAGGCACGCGCCTGTTCGTCGTCGCCCAGGCAAGCCAAGATCGCTTCGATCACCCGCTTGGTCTCGCTCGGTCCTCGGACGGGAATCGAAACGACGCCTGCCTGTTTCGCCGGGTAGTCGTTCCCTCCCACAAACAGGGCGTCCCCGACGTAAATCATCTCCTTCAAAGAAATGCCCAGAATGTCTCTAAGCTTCTTGATTCCATACGCCTTGTCGATGCCTGGCTTGGTGACATCGATGGAGGTCGCGCCGCCCAGGCGAACCGAGAACTTGGGAATCAGAGTGTCAAGAATCGCTTTGATCTTCTTCCGTTTGGCGAAATCCGGATCCCATTTCTCCTTCGCCTCCAACGGAGCCTCCTGGCCCAGTGCGGAATAGGTGATCTGGCTTCCCCGGTCTTCAATGGTCTCGCCCCAGGTCTTCTCCACCGGAAAGCCCGCCGTTCCGACCGCTTTCTTCAGAGAGCTGACAATCGCCTCCTTTTCATCGGCCGAGAAATCTTCTGAATAGAGTTTCGTCCACCCTTCTTCGTATCGAAAGAACTCCGTTCCACAGGTGGGAAGGATCGATAGCCTCCGCAGGAGTTCGCCCTGAGGGAGATGGGAGAGCACCTGTCTCTGAAACTGCAGCCAGGCGCCTCCAGAGATGATCGCCACCTTGACGACACTCAGCAACTGGTTGAGCAGCGACGACATCTCGGCATCAAGAGAAGACTTGCTCGGCGCAAGGGTCCCGTCAAGATCGAAAACAACAAGCTTTTTCATGGAACTCCAACCCTGAAATTACGCCTCTTCCCTTTAAAAGGGCGCGGAGGGCAAGCGGGATCAACGCCTGCCGCCGACGGCCGATTTTGCAGGAATCGGCCAGAGGCGCAACGCACGCCAAGGCATCAAACCCACTGCGCGCCTCTCAGCGCTCGCCTTCGGCGGTCGGCTTTTGCCGTCATCGACAATGGCCGGTGGGGTTGTCCGCGCCACCGAGTTGCGAGCGCTCGGTCGCCGATCCATGGAACCGGCATCAATCGGTTCTCCCGGCGCCGCCTGAAGCTTCGGCTATTGCGGCCGGCCCCTTGGCACCCACGCCAGGTCGCCACTCAAAACGTAAATCGCCAGCGCCGCCGCCATAAAAAGCGCGCCGACCCAGAAGCGCCAGTCACGATGCATCCGCCGCCAGTAAGGGCCAGGATCTGGCTCACCTGTGTCGCTGCTGTTTCCTTCGGGGTTGTGCTTGCTTCCGGTCATCTCTTCTCCATCTCCGCGGAGGATTCGCCGCCGCGCGCAGGCTGACTGCGGCGCACTCGGCGATGCGACGCCTGCTGTGCCGCCAATGCGCTGAACGCCTCACCCTTCCAAAGCTCCAAGGCCAGCTACTGAATGGCGCGGGAAAGGAAAATGTCCTCGCCCTGGGCAGCCGCGACTTGAATCTCGCATCGATCGCATTCAACCGGGATGAGACCTACACTGCCGAATGAGCGCCGGACAGGGATGCGATGCACGAGTTGTACTACTATCCGAGAAGACGCGGCGCGCAAGATGTTCAATTGTGGACAGCGGCGATGCCCGCACGAGTTCTGTTGCAGGCCGCGCGCCCCTGCATCCGCGCGCGCAACCGTCGAGCAGAATGCCGCAAGGCGATTTGTAAGTCTTCGGCCACGGCACAAGGCCGCGTTGAAAGGATATTGGCTGCCGCATGAATTTCCGCCTGACGCCGATGGGTTTCTGCGGCTATTTCACCAGCAGCTTTTTGATCGCGCGCAGTTCGAGGCGGCGCTTTGCGGTGGTGGCCGGATACGCCATCTTGAGTTCTCCCATCGTGTCCAGGATGATCCTGGAAACGATGAGCCGCGCGTTCTCCTTGTCGTCGGCCGGAATGATGTGCCACGGCGCATGACGAGTGCTCGTCGAATGAAAGCAATCCTCGTAGGCCTTCATGTACCGCTTCCAGTACTTCCTCTCGTGAATGTCGGAGGCGCTGAACTTCCAGTTCTTTTCCGGCTCCTCGATGCGCTCCAGGAATCGCTTTCGCTGCTCGTCGAGAGAAAGGTGAAGGAAGAACTTCATGGTTCGCGTGCCGTTGCGATAAAGGTGCTTCTCCAGGTCAACAATGGACTCGTACCTCTGCTCCCAAATGTCCTTCTCGTCGCGTAACTCTTCGGGGAGACCTTGGTTGCGCAGGATCTCTGGATGAACCTTGGCGATCAGCACTTCCTCATAATAGGAGCGGTTGAAGATTCCGATGCGGCCACGTTCGGGAAGGCGGCAGGTGGTGCGCCAGAGGAAATCATGCTCCAGTTCCTCGGCAGTTGGCTGTTTGAAGCTGAAGACCTCGCAGCCTTCCGGATTGACTCCCGACATGACATGCCGGATGACCCCGTCTTTGCCGGCGCTGTCCATGCCCTGAAAGATCAGCAGCAACGCATACCGATTGGATGCATAGTGCAGCTGCTGCAGCGAACTCAGTTTCTCAATGTGCTGTTCGAGAAGTTCCTTGTACTGCTTCTTCGATTTGTAATAGGGGGCGACAGCCGTCGGCCACTTGCTGAGATCGACTTTCTTGTCCGGCGGCACAAGGTATGCCTGCGAATCGATGTTCATCTTATCCCTTCGCTGCGACAAGGCCTTCTTCCCGGCCGCTTGGTCGCTACTAAGTTTCCCGCTTCGCTTCAAATCCACCCTGGTCTGCCTCGCTTTCGCCGTGGACCCGCTGCTGGAAGGGTTCATAGGCACACGCAGCGACCTCGGAGGTGCGATCGACGGGGGGTCCTCCCAAGAAACGCAGGTTTGTAGCGATCGCTCGCATGCTCCCGCGCCGACCGCAGGTGGCATCGTTTCAATGCGGAAGCTTCGGGATCACGAATGGCCATCCGGAATGCTTTCCGGATATGACCCGAGAATCGGCGTATAACAGCAAATGCCTTATACGCCTGTTGCGGGGAAACTCATTCAGCCCTCGCCTGTCTCCCCGCGGACAGAATGAGCATCTGCTTCAGTTGTGGCATGGCGCTGCCGAAATCCGGATACAGGGCCGCCGCATCGGCCGGCAAGCGCCTGTGGCCGGGAGCCATCGGAAAAGCCGCCCGTTCGCCGGGCGCCGCGAGCACCGCTGCTTCCTGAATGCGATAGGGATAGATTCTTATCCTGGCCAGGAAGAACCACGGATACCGCGTCAACTCGATATGTTCCACTTCCACTGCGTTGAAGTGCATGCTGACGCGACGAAGAGCCAGCTTGAGAGCGCTGGCGATCGCTTCCTGCGATGTCTCTCCGACCCCGCTTCTCAACGAACCATCGGCAATCTTGATGAAATTCCATCCCCGCGTTCTGATTTTCCTTTCCAGCGAGTTCGCATTTCCGGTGACAAAGCCCCACCCTTCATGAAACTCATTGGTCGCCAGTTTGAGACCAACCGGCAATTGGGCGGGTACGCGTAGGAGCATATTCAGTTCGGCAATGCTGCGCATCGTAACAACTTTCTCCTCCCGCTGTAGGAAGGTCTAGAAATGGGGCCGGCTGGACGGCGCAGGCTTTCCTTCGCTGTGCTTCCGATGAAGACTCTCGGCAGGCGTCCGATCCGCCGGCTGGGCGATTGCGTAAGGAATCTTGCTCAAGCAATAGACGCAATCAATCTCGCGCGCCTGGCGCAGGGAACTGCCAAGTGCCTGCGGAAAGCTCCGCGAACACTCCGGGCAGGTGATCGTCACATAGGGCTCGCCGGAGGTCGTGTGCCCGTCAGGCTGAATCCAGATCGGCGCTGAGGCGGTTGGCGGATTGGGAGCTATCCGGCCCGGCAAGGGGAGGTCCCTTATGCTCTCCAGCAAAGAGCCCACGCCGCCGCCTTTCTGATAGAAGGCGTCAGCGGCAATCTCGGTGGACCCGTCGTCGCGGCAAAACGCCCCGCTCATGGCAATGACCCTGATCGAGGGAAAGCGGCGGCGGATCACCGAGAGCAGCTCGAAACCGGACATGCCCGGCATGTTGAGATCGGAGAGAATGATATCGGGAATTTCCTTCCATATCTCAACCAATGCCGAGAAACCGTCCTGAGCAGATCGAACCGAGTAACCAATCTCCGCCAATAGGTGCGACAACGACATCCGAATCGCAGGCTCATCGTCCACGATCAATATGCTTGGTGAATCGTCTTGCCGTTCATCGGGCATCTTCCACCCCACCGTTCGAGAAAATGCAGCTTTTCAGCCAATATTCCATTGAACTCGCTGCAAGACTGTTCAATGTTGTACACGACGGCCCGCCCTGGCATGGAAAATGGATGTAATTTCAGTCCTGGGCCAGAACCTGCAGTTGACTACCCCGAACCGGGAGGACTGGCTCTTTGGCCGGCGACAGTAGGCGCGGAACCTGCACGCCGTGCCGCTGTTGCCGGTAGCGCCATGCTCATTCAGCGCGACTCGCCGGCTGCCACCATGAAACTCTGACTCTCGTCGAGGTCAACATGCCAACGGCTTCCCCTTGCACACAGCTCCCTTTATCGCCCGGCTAAAGCGCATTGGAAGTCGGATGCGTAGGCGCTGACACCGTATGGATCGCGCCCGCAGTTGAGCGGTGCCGAGTTACTTGAGCGCCGGCCCGGCCCGAATCGCCAGGGAGCGGGTCCTCGTTGTGCTTCATCGGGATAGCGCGGGGCGGGGCGGCAAGCTCACTCTCTGCCGTGGGTAGCTTCGCAGGCAGTGTTGTGACTGATAATTCATGGCGAAAAATCCTCACTGTCATGAGGGCTTCACCACCGATTGAGACCAGAAGGAAGAGGGCTATACCTATGCCGGCGAATGGCTTCATGAATGTCCTTGCGTTCCATGTAGATGAATGAGTTGCGAACCCTCGCTCTGCTCTTTCAGAAAAATGAGAGCGACGGACAAACATAAGGCTGCAAGTGGCGGATAAAGCAAGCTCCCACATGAAATACCCGAATTCGAATGTCTGGCGAACAACCCAATTCATCGTTGAGCTTGACTTTACATAGGTCACGGCGGGATGGATGTTCATTCCGGCTCAGCTTGGCGCGGGCCTTGACTTCGACGTCCGCACGAGCGCGGCAACGCGCATTCATCCTTCTCGCTCCATAGGTGGAACAGTCTTTCAGCCGGATACCGGTCCCGCGCCCGTGAGGTTGCCTCGGGCGTCGTGCCAGCCACACGCCAAGGTCGCGGGGCGTCGATGCAAAAGACGGAACTTGGCTTCGGAGCTTCATCCTGACCCGCAGTTCCGATGAGTGATCCCATTCGCAAAGCACGTCCTATGCTTGGCGGATACGGAGCGCCACTTCGTTGAATTGCTTCCATTGTGAGCAATATCGACCAGAATTCTTCTCGCTCCATCAGCGAGAATGGGGCGGGGGAGCTTATTCGGCGTGCAGGGGACTGATGATGCCCCGCTCCCGCAGACTAACCGAAATGCAAGTGTCGAGCCCCGCGCATTGGATTCTAAGGAGCAGTTTCCTCTCTCTCCCCTCTGAAGTGTGCGTTTCCATTGTTTTCAACGTGCTGGCAACCGTAGCCGATCGGCTCAAATCCAGCCCAATGTTTCACAGCGGGAACCGGGCACTCGCGATCAACAGCCCGCGGCGAGGCAATATGCTGACGACAGGGATCAACCACGACAAGGCGAAGTTTGAGCCAGCCGCCTTTCTTGCCAGCGCCGGGCTTGGCAAGAAGGTGGTCGACCTGAAGCCCGATGAGACCTTCTTTTGCCAGGGCGACAAGGCTGACTCAGTCTTCTATTTGCAGAGGGGCAGGGCTAAGCTCACCGTCGTATCGCACAACGGGAAAGAAGCCACCATCACGCTTCTCGCCCCCGGCGAGTTTGTTGGTGAAGAGTCTCTGGCGGCGATCTTGGGGGCGCGTTTGGCGACTGCGATTGCCGTCACCGCCTGCTCCGCGCTCAAGATTCAGCGAGCTGAGATGGTCCGCGTCATGCACGATGAACCCGCATTTGCGGACCTGTTCCTGAAATTCCTGCTCTCCCGCAGCATGCGAACCCAGGCCGACCTTGTCGATCAACTTTTCAACTCCAGCGAAAAGCGCCTCGCCCGCATCCTCCTCCTCATGGCGGAGTTTGGCAAACCTGGTGAACCGGAGACCTTTATTCCTCCCATCACGCAGGAGACTCTGGCCGAGATGATCGGCACCACGCGCTCCCGCGTCAGCTTCTTCATGAATCGCTTCCGCAAGCTCGGCTTCATCGATTACAACGGACGCATTCAGGTGCACAAATCACTGCTCAATGTGGTCCTGCTGGATCAATTGCCAGAGCATAACTCGCAGAAGCCTGCGCTTGTCTCCATTCCGCAAGCGACTCCCGGCCCGCGCATTGCGGCTCATCCTCCGGCGCCTAAATTGGAGAGTTAGCCCTCTGCGCAAACCACATGCGCAGTCCGGCATTCGAGATCGGAGTTCGGCCGTCACGAAATGCTGAGGCGGGCCAACACTGGAATCTTCAACAGGTCGAGCACCGCACCGAAGGCGATCGCAGCGCCAAACTCGCCCGCGATGACCGTGACGGGCAGCCGGGCCATTGCAATTCCAAATCCGGCCAACGTTGAGATGATCAGCACGTCGGCCACGGAAGAGAGCACAAGCCATAGGCTGGGGCGCAGTCCCCACAAGTGCTGGCGCCCGCGAATCACGTACGTGGTGACCTGGCTGCCAAACACAATCCCGACCACAGACAGCGTCTGAAGCGCTTCAATGCCCAGGTGCAATTGAAATCTTCCGAATGCCAGGATGGCCGTGGAGAACGCGAGAAAGCAGACTCCGAAGACAGTCCCCGCGATGGTAATGGCGCCAATATGCCAGGAGTTGGGCATCTTCGAAGGGCGCACTCGGTCCGTTGTCAGCGACATCGCCAGGAAGTCGCCGGTGATCATCACAATGACCATCAGCATCGGCGTCAGGACCGCATGCCCGGTCAGCACCAGGCCAACCGCCAGCAGAAGCACCTGCAATATCTTTTTCATCACCGAGTTCAGCGTGTAAGTCAGGATGCGCTGAAACGTGATTCTGCCTTCTTTCACAGCGGCCACAATGCCGCCCAGGCCGGCTTCCGTCAAGACCACCCCAGCGGCCGATTTGGCAACATCTGTTGCGGTGGAAACGGCAATGCCGATCTGAGCCTGGCGCAGAGCAGGGGCGTCGTTGGCGCCGTCCCCGCACATCCCGACCGTATGCCCGCTCTTTTGGAAAGTTTTCACCAGGTCAAACTTGCCTTCCGGTAGAACGCCTGCGAAGACGGCGAAATCCTCCGGCTTGACCGCATCGGGGAGTTTGCCCGGCGGACAGACCGAGCCCTTCAACCCAACCGCCTGAGCGACAATTGCCGCTGTAACCGGAGCGTCTCCCGTCACCATCACCGTGCTCACGCCCAGGGTGTGCAACTCCGAAATGAGAGACACCGAGTCTGCCCGCGGCGGGTCGCTGAGCGCAATCAGGCCGGCTACGTGCACGCTTGTCAATGGTCCTGCGGCAACCGCCAGAACTCTGAACCCTTGCTTTTCCAGTTCGTCGACAATCGCAGCGGCGTCCGGTGAAGGCGCAGCCATGGCCGCGACTGCAGCATACGCCCCCTTAATAATTCGCTCTGCGCTTCCCTTCTCATCGGTCGCCGTGGCCTCTGAAGTTTTCTTGACTGGGTCGAATGGGACAAACGCAGCCAGCTTCGGTAGTTGCGATGCCGGCTTGTGCAAAGCGGCAGCGCGAATCGCTCCATCGACAGGGTCCTGACCTCCCTCGGAGCTTGCCAGCGCCGCCAATCCTAGAACGCGGGTCTCATCGAAACCTGGCATGGGGCGAACGCTTGTGACTGAAAGCTCGTTGCGGGTGAGGGTTCCCGTTTTATCCGAGCACAGGACATCGATCGATGCCGCTTCATCCACAGCGGCCAAGCGGGTGGGCAGTACGCCCACCTTCGCCAAAGCACGAGCTCCCACCGCGGCGGCAAGAGTGAATGTCGCCGGCAATGCCACAGGGATGGCCGCCAGAATCGACGTCAACAGCAGGGGAACGATCTCGCTCCATGGCATTGCATGGGTATAGGCATATCCGCCCATGGCAAGGATCACGAGGCTGTTGAAGATCGCCAGGTTGCGCACGATCATGAGCACGGCCTTCTGCTGTGTGCTCTTCGCATGGGCCGTGCGAACTAGCTCCGCGGTGCGGCCAAATTTTGTGCGGCCCCCGGTGGCCGTCACCGTGGCAGTAGCTTCACCGCGCCGCACAAGGGCCCCGGCATACGTGTCTGCGCCTGGACCGGCTTCAATGGGAAGGGACTCGCCGGTGAGCATCGACTGATCGAGTTCGACCGATCCGCCGGTCAGATGCGCATCGGCAGCCACCACGCCGCCCAGCGACAGCTTCACCAAGTCGCCGACCACCAGTTCTTCCGATGGCACGGTCTTCCATACGCCATCGCGCTCAACCGAGGCGTTGAGGGCCAAACGCGACTTGAGAGCCGCCAGGGTTGCCTGGGCGCGGCTCTCCTGAAAGTACGCGAGTGCCGCGTTGAATACCAGAAGCGCTGCGATGACAGCAGCCTCGTCAACCTTATGCAGCACAATCTCAAGCACAATCGAAGCTTCCAGCAGCCAGGGAACAGGCGCCCAGAATTTTCCCAGCGCACTGCGCAGTGGATGAGCCGAAGTGTCCGGCATCGCGTTGCGCCCGTCATTTTTTTGACGCGCGCGCGCCTCATCGCTCGTCAGCCCTTCATGGGCTGCGGGCTCAACCGGCTTCGCCGCCTCACCCTCGGATGCGGCGTCGGCAACACCACTCGCACTCACGATTGCAAGCATCCATCGCCCATCTCGCTACCACCATTCCATTGACCGGTCTGAAGACGTCTTAGTCCCACTGTCAGGTTTGGAGGAGTGAAGAAGCAGCAGCGGGCATTGCACCAGCTTGACGATCTTCTGAGCAATGGACCCGAACACCAGCGGATGCCAGCCGGAGATACCGTGGGTAGAGATCACCACCATGTCGATATGCTCGCGCTCCACCACTTCCATGATGTTTCCGGCAATGTCATTTCCAACCTCTACGCTGGAGGCGGACTTCACTCCCCTTGCCGCAAGAGCAGCATGACACTTCGCCAGGTGGCGCTCTGCTTCGGCCCTGGCCTCCTGCAGAAATGACTCCTCCGGAACGAAATCCGCGAACGTTGTAGTCGGAAAGAACGGAATGACATTTACCAGGTAAAGTTCGGCATGAAAGTGAAGAGCAAGGTCAGCCGCCACCTCCAGCGCCGCCTGCGATGAGGGGCTAAAGTCGATAGGCAAGAGAATTCTTGAGGGAATCGACGGAAATACACGAAGTTCAGGCATGACACTCTCCTCGCCGCGCAATCAGGCGACTGGAGCCCCATTTTCCTCCAGTCACTAGAGCAAAGACTGTTCTCTTTTGGTCACTTCCTGGCCTGTCAGACGATGCCAAAAAGGAAGAACTTTCTCTGCATCCATGCGATTGGACGAGGCGCAATGAGACCCGTTGCGGCCACGAGCAAATGTGACCATCCACGGAGATTCCCGCTCTGACAAACTCTCTACGGATGCAGGCAATTGCAATGTCCGGTTATATCTCGATTAGATTCCGGACCAAGACTCCCTGAGCAGAGTAGCTCAGCCAGCACCCAATGGGTCTTGAGACAATCAACTGGAAGAAGAGTTTTCATTCTCTCTTCTCCAAGGCCGCCGGGCTGATCCGACCCATCTGACCTGCGCCTTCTTCGCCACTCTCATTTGGCGCGGACCAACGCAAAGACCTTCGCATTGAGATAGATTGCCGGTTCTCCGTTCGCCACATTGCAAGGTCGGCGGCAGAAGCTCGCAAGAAGCAGAGAAGGGACTGAATACAGTTCGAAGATACGTCTTCGAAGGTGCTCTGAATGCTCAGTCGGAACCGAGCGATGATGGGCGAGTGTAAAGTTCCACTCGTCACTCTTCTTATTCTACCTTGCGTAGCAGCAACGTCGTTTGACTGGTAACTCGCCACGCTCCTATCCATATCTGGACTCGAGAGCATCCGGGGCGGCGCCGTAGTGATTGCCGCAATGCTGCGAGTCCTTAAGGCATTCGGAATCTTGCAGTAAATGCCCGAGGTCCGTGCAGGCCGATGACTCAAGTGGCGAGATACGGTCCGGTTTTACCATCTAACGCAGCGCAATCGGCAGCACACCGCCCACAGGAGTTCTCTTGAAAAGCATGCTTTTGCTCGCCATCGGAAGTGCCCTCAGCTTGAGCGCATTGGCTCAGGCCCCCTCACAAACAACCGTCGTCGTCGATCCCTCCGGCCCTGCACCCGCATACCATGTGGTCGTAATCAGCCGCACGGTCCAGGCGGTTAACTATCAGCACCGCGGCGGAGCCACGGGTGTGGACTTTGCCGGAACGGCCTTGCTGCCCTCAGCCGACGGCAAAGCCAAGGTGCGAAGCAAACGCGGAACCATGGAAGTCGAAGCAGATTTCGGTAACCTGCAAAGTCCCACCACCTTTGGCTCCGAATATCTCACTTATGTCCTTTGGGCGATTTCACCCGAGGGTCGGGCAGTGAACCTTGGAGAAGTGCTCGTGGGCGGCAATGACCGCAGCAAACTCACCGCAACAACAGATCTCCAATCCTTTGCTCTAATCGTTACCGCGGAGCCTTACTACGCTGTCCGCCAGCCAAGCAATGTCGTGGTACTGGAGAACGTCGTTCGGCCAGACACCCGCGGAACCAGCGAGGCGGTCAATGCGAAGTACGAACTGATGGAACGCGGTGGCTACCTGCCCACCGGCTACAAGTTCGACCCCGTGGTTCTGAACGCCAGGCTTCCTTTGGAATTCTACGAGGCGCGCAATGCGCTGCGCATTGCTCAATCCGAAGGGGCAGAGCAGTATGCGGGCGAAAGCTACCAGCATGCGGTCCAGTTGATGACGAGCGCCGATGACGAGGCGATCAGTTCGCATGTCGAGAAGAAGCAGTTGATTGCCGCCGCCCGCGAGGCGGTGCAGACTGCGGAAGATTCGCGAGAGATTGCCGTCAAGAGAATTGAGGAGAATCGTCTTGCCGATGAGCGCAAAGCCTCAAGCGACGCTCAGGCGAGATCGCAAAGTCAGGCTGACAGCGCAACGCTCCTGAAGGAGCAGGCGCAGTCGGATGCGGCCAAGGCGCAAGCCGATGCGGCAAAGGCCCAGGCCGATATGGCCTCCAATCAGACCGCATCGGCTGCGGCAGTTACCGCGGCGCAGGCCGACGCGATGAGCGCTCGCCAGATAGCCGATCAGGCGCAACAGAACGAACACCAGGCCGACACCGACAAAGCCGCCATGCGCGCGCAACTGACCCTGCAGCTCAATACCATCCTTGAAACCCGCGACAGCGCACGCGGACTGATCGTCAGCATGTCCGATGTCCTCTTCGACACCGGCAAATACTCCCTGAAGCCGGGTGCAAGGGAGAAACTTGCAAAGGTAGCCGGGATCCTGCTCGCGTACCCAGGGCTCAACATCCAGGTTGGCGGCTACACCGACAACGTGGGTGGCGATGATATGAATCAGAAACTTTCGGAGAACCGCGCTGGCTCCGTTCGCGACTATCTCGTTCAAGAAGGCGTAGGGAACGCTGCGGTGAGCGCAAAGGGCTTCGGCAATAGTCTGCCGGTCGCCTCGAACGACAACTCTGCGGGTCGCCAGGAAAACCGCAGAGTCGAATTGGTGGTTTCCGGCGACGCGATCGGATCGCCTTCGACGACTACGACCGGAAGCTTGCGCTAGGAACGGCTCTCCAATGCACGTGCCCTTGCCCTTGCCCACTCTGTGAAAGGTGGCTTCTAACTCCCGCCCTTGCGACGAGAACTGACCGCAGGCCCCAGGAAGTAGCCGCCTTGGGCAAGTGGGCAAAGGCTTGAATTGCATTGCGATTGGAGAATCGCTGGAATGCCACCGTTTTACCGCGGCGGCCTCTCTCGGGGCCGCCGCCCGCGTTGATCAGCCCCTCCTTTTCGCATGCTGCAAGCCGGGCAGTCACAGGTGAACGTCGTCCCCAAGCGGCTCAGAGACGGCGCGGAGCGCCTCGAACGGGAGACATTCGTCTTCGACCCTCGGGGCGCGGAAACACCAAGCGCTACTCAGGGGAAAGACCGTGTCGATTGATTTCTTTGAAGCGCCCCGGTACAACTGAGTGCTTTGGAATATACGCAACTTAGCTTGCCAGACATTAACCTATAGCTTGGGAGAATACTCGTGCCCCTATGGAACTCTTTTCTGATTGCCTTCGGCGTGCTTCTTCCCCTGATCAATCCTCTCGGATCGGCCCTGGTGTTTTTCCAGTTGGCCGGCGATGCGCCCTCGTCTGTCTATCGCTCGCTGGCGCGAAGAATCGCCATCAATAACATCATCTTCCTGGCGGTCATCGAACTGCTGGGCGCGGCCATCCTCAATTTCTTCGGCATCTCTCTGCCCATCGTCCAACTCTCCGGCGGCATCGTCATCGCAGCCATGGGCTGGTCTGTTTTGAACGAAAGAGACGCGCGCGCCAATTCCAGGAACAAACAGGAAGAGACCGAGGTCCGAGACGAGTCGCAGACACGAGACCTTGAGCAGAAGGCCTTCTATCCGTTCACCTTTCCGGTCACATCCGGGCCCGGCACGCTGGTGGCCCTGCTCACCCTCACCGCCCATATTTCCGATCGCGTTCTTTCCAGGGACATCCTGGCCCACGTTGGGGTATTTCTTGCCGTGGTCGCTCTCAGCGTGCTCGTCTATTTCTGCTACGCATACGCCCCAAGGATCACCAAGGTCATTCCGCCCTCGACCGCGCACGGCATACTCCGCGTCGTGGCGTTCATTCTGCTCTGCATTGGCGTTCAGATCGCATGGAACGGCTTGGCCGCACTGTTGACGAAGATCATTCGGCCGTAACTCTGGACCGCCTGAACGCCTCTTCAGCATGTAAACCATTTGACAGCGAAGCTCGCGGCCTGGTAGCAAGTGCCAAGCCGCGAGCCGCTCCAAAGGACCATCATGGTCGCCTAGGAAACAAGTCCCTCTACCTCCGGGATCCTCCTCCCGAGGAGCGAGCCTGAGGCTGCCGAGCCTGCAGCGACTGCTGCTGGGCCGTGTGCCGTTGCGCCAGCTTCTGCGTCTGCTGCTGGTGCTTCTGTTCCAGTTTCTGATTATTTGCGTTCGCCTTCTGCTGATGTTCAGCCTCCTGCTTCTGCTGAAGGCTCTGCCGCTCCTGAGTTTGCCTGGCAATCAACTTGTCCTGCTGTTGTTCGTACTTCTTGTCCGCCTTCGCATTCCCTGAGTTGACCGGTGCGGGGCGAGCGATCGGCGCAAGGTCCTTCGGATGGACGACCGAACGCGCATCCGTCGCGGCGCCGCCGGCTCCGGCCCTGGAACCCTCTCCAGTTTCTTTGGCCGGCGCCGCTCCGTGTTCGCCGAACTCTCCAGGCTTGGCGGTGGCTGCGATTCCCGGGTTGCCGTGGTTCACTCCTGCACGCTGCGCCGGGTTGCCGCGCGCGGCCTGCGCATGCCGGGTCTGAGCTTCGACCGCCGGAATATGTCTCTCCTTGGCCGCAGCCTCCTGTGCGGAGTTGGGACGCGCCTCGATCCCGCCCTTGCCGCCGTTGTAGCTGATGTGGTTGTCAATGCTGCCGTGCTCAACCCTCTCGTTGTACACATTGTGAATGCTGCCGCCATCCACGTTGTTCACGGAGCGGTTATAGAAGAAGTGCCCGTGGTCCCAACGTCCGCCCCCGTATCCATCGCCGAAGTAACCAAAGCCGTAGTTGATTCCGCCATAGAACCCGACGTTCAGTCCCCAATACCCCTCATTGAAGAAGTAACCGCCGTTACCCCAGCCCCAGTAACCGGGCGTCCAGAGAAACCCTTCTTCCGGCGCCATCACCCACGTTCCTGGCACCCAGTAGTAATCGGAAATGCTGTCATCATAAGCCCAATAGCCCGGCGTCCAGAGATAGCCGTCACCAGGGCAGACTGGCTGGTCGTAGACAGGCAGCGCAGGCGGGCCGATCGCGATGCTTACGCCAATCTGCCCGAATGAGGTGGCCGGAATGGCCAATATCAGAAGCGCCAATAAAAACCTGATCGTACGCATAGGATTCCTTTTGCCAGACCATCCTTCGATTGCCCGTCTGTGGTCCACCCCCACGGGCTGCGAGGACTGAAAGGCTGCGCGTGACGCGCCATCGTCAAGGCTTCCACGATTGGCTGGTCAAATCTGTTTATAATTGCTCACTCGTCGCGGATGCCGCGAGGCCAGAATCCTATACGACAAACATCGCCACGCCAGCGGCAAACATCGCGATTGTGGTGACGGCGACAACTATCCATCCCAGGCGCGAACTGGGCTGGCCTTGCATTAATCTGCTGTCCGCGGCGACGATCAGGATTGCAATCAGAAGAAAGGGCGCCAGCAAGCCATTGATGACAGCCGTCCAGTAGAGTGCCCTTACCGGGTTCACGCCAATGAAGTCCAGTCCGACGCCGACTCCGGTTGAAGCCAGAATCAGAGCGTAGAACCAGCGCGCCTGCCTCAGCTTCTTGTTCAGCCCCTGGCGCCACCCAAGCGTCTCGGCGAAGGCGTACGCGGCTGAACCGGCAAGGGTGGGTATGGCTAGAAATCCAACGCCGACAATGCCCAGCGTGAATAGTGTCGTAGCGAACTTGCCCGCAAAAGGCCGCAGGGCTTCGGCTGCCTGGCGAGAGGTTTCAATGTTTGTAATTCCGTGCCGGTTGAGGGTGATCGCGGTGGTGAGGATGATGAAGAACATCACCATGTTCGAGAAGAATGCGCCCACGCCGACATCGATGTTTCTCAGCTCCAGTTCCTCGCGTGTGGCGCCTCGCCGCTGCGCAAGCGAACTCTGTCCCGCCGACTTCTCTTCTTCCACTTCCTCACTCGTCTGCCAGAAGAACAGGTACGGACTGATGGTGGTGCCGAGAATTGCCACCAGTGTGGCCCATTCAGATCTGCTCTGCGGCATCGACGGCACCAAGGTGTCGCGCAGTACCTGGCCCCAGTCAGCCCCCACAACAAACGCTGTAATGGGATAGGCGAAAAGCACCAGCACCAGCCACTTGAGCACGTCGGCGATCCGCTTATATTCCAGCCGCACCGTGGCCCACGAAATCAGCAGCGCGAACGCCACCACGAACCAATGCGAATTGACCCCCGACAGCATGGCCGCCGCATCCGCCATTCCCGCGAGATCCGCCCCAATGTTGATCGTGTTTGCGGCCAGAAGCGCGAAGACGAAGACCAGCAGCAGCCATCTCGGAAAGCGCTTCTTGAAATTCCCGGCCAGGCCTTGTCCGGTCACCTTGCCAATGCGGGCGCACATCATTTGAACCGCCGCCATCAACGGCCACGTCAGCAGTGCGGTCCACAGCAGTTTGCTTCCGAGCTGCGCCCCGGCCACGGAATATGTCGCGATTCCCGAGGGGTCGTCGTCGGCAGCGCCGGTAATGATACCGGGCCCCAGCGACTTCAGGACGGCGCGAATCCAGCGGGTTGGGGCGAATGACGACACGTATGAGTTCGGCATACTCCTTGCTGATCAAAGCTCAAATCGAAGCCGGACCGTGACCGCCATCAACTCCCGCTCACGCCCGGCTATGCCTCATCGCGGCGACAGCGAATGCGGGTCTGCCCATGTGGGTCCTGCTCTGTTCCGGCCCCTGCATTGGCCTTTTGTACCTCATCCTTCGCGCTGCCCCGCGCATTCTGCGTCTTGCCTCTCATCTGCCAAGCCGTTCCTTCCGCCTGCCTTGGAGCGTCGCCTGTCCACTCGCCCACCTGGTGCTTGGCGCTTCCCGCCATTTCGTCGATTGTGCCCTTGACTCGACCTCTATTCAGAAGCCCGCCTCCGTGGATTGAACCTTCGCAGGTCCGACTCTAGCCTTTGGAGTCACCTCGGTCTGAGCCCTTTGGAACAAGAGCGGCCGAGCTATCGCCGGCTTCAGGAGTGTGGACCCACTTTGAAAACTCACCCCCCGTTCGGCCGTCCCGATTGGGTGGCTTGCGCCCCGCCCAGGTGTCCATCTCCAAACCACCACGGGGAAGGGCCTCTGGAGCGTCACTCCAGAGGCCCTTCCTCCTCCACTCTCTGCCCAGCCTCCTTCTCTTCTGGATGCGGATAACTCCTGAAGCCTGGCTCCTTTCTTGCCGCCGATGGTTCGGTTCCAGGCTCGCTCGGCTGGCCCTGTCCCTCAAGGCTCAGCGTCGATCGCTGTACTTGGCTGAGGTGCCCCACAGAACGCTTTCGGCCTCCGTTGAACTGGTGCCCCAGAGTACGCTGTCGGCGTCCATCGAACTGGTCCCCCAAAGTACGCTGTCGGCGTCCAACGAACTGGTGCCCCACAGCACGGATGCTCCGCTGACATTGGTACCCCATAGAACCGAGGTGCCCCACAAAACGGAGGTGCCGCCCAGCACGGAAGAGCTGTTCTCCACCAGGATGACGTTTCCGCTTTTATCGACCGCCGCGGTCGGCGACAAGGCACTGCCCACCGTCGCGGGAGCCAGTTCGGTGTTCGACAACGCTGCCTGGATGTCAAGATAGCCGGCGCCCACGGTGAAGATGTCGGCCTGCTCCTGAAAGCTTTGGCCGGTGGTCAAGTCCGTAACCGTTGCAAATTGCACCAGGTCCTTGAAGGCGGTCAGCATCAGCCTGGCCTTCACCTGATCGGGCGTCAACGCTGAATTCTGTTCAAGCATCAGCGCCGCCGCCCCGCTCACCATAGGTGCGGCCATGCTCGTTCCGCTCATGGCATAGTAGGAGCCGGAAGGGCTGGTTGTGCCGTTGGTCACGTACAGAGAACAGGGAACCTCAAAACCGGGATATTCCTGATTCAAGGTCTCCGCTGCAAAGTACAGGGAGTCGATCAGGTTGCCCGGAGCTACCAGATCGGGTTTCACCACCTGGTCGATGATGGACGGCCCCTTGGAACTGTAACTCGCGGGCACGTCGTCGGTGCGATCCGCCGTCCCCATGGTATTCATCGCGCCCACGGTAATCACATAAGGATCGTTCCCCGGAGCCGTGATGGTGCCGTAGCCATTGGTGCCCGCCAGGTTGTCGCGCCCAAAGTTGCCCGCCGCAACCACCACCACAATGCCCGACTTCCAGGCCCGCTCCACCGCCTGGCAAAGCGGATCGAGCTTGTAGCTTTCCCAAACCGGTCTCCCCACGGAGAGATTGATGACACGGATGTTGTATGTGCTCTGCAACTGGATGGCCGTCTGGATCGCCGCAATTACTTCACTGTCGGTGCCTGCGCCATTCGCGTCGAGCACCCGAAGGTTCACCAGGTTCACGTTGTCGGCAATGCCCATGAACGTATAGAAGTACTTCGAACCCTTCGATTTTGCGCCCGTGCCGGCAATGATGCCGCTTACGTGCGTGCCATGCCCATATTGGTCAACGGCGCTGCCCAAGCCCGTGAAGTCCTGGCTGTATACGACATTGCTGGCGTAGCTGCTCTTCTTGCCGTGCATGTCCGCGGTATCGGCGATTCCGCTATCGATGACGGCCACGCCAATGCCGGAGCCATCCAGGCCCTGCGACCAGGCTGCCGAAGCGTTGATGGTGGCGATGTGGTAGTCGTTGACCGCCACTGGGGAGGACGAGCTAGTGCCCGTGCCCCGGAGCGGTCGATCGGGCGAGATATAAACCACGTCGGGATCGTTCGCCAGATCGGCAATCGCCGAGGCCGGCATGGAGTAGGCTGCGCCGTTGAACCCGCCAAGTTCCCGCTTGAGCGTGCCTCCTCGGCTCAGCACCTTCTTATGGTACGCGGCGCCCGGCGTACGGTTGTACTGCACGATCACGCCGACCTGGCCGGATGCACTCGCCCCCGCCAGGTCGGACGAGAACTTGCTCTCGCCCGCATTCGCCAGGATGCCGCACAGCAGGGTCGCGCTCACAATCAGAAACGCCCTTCCCCACATCGCGCTCTTGCCTTCTTTCCGTTTCATCAATGCCTCTCCCTTCGTCTCCCGTATTCTCCAGGGTCCAGCCCTTCGATATCCGCCCGGAAGACAGGTTCCAGAGGCGCGAGTTCGAACCATGGGGCTTTCCTGTGTCGGCGCCTCGGGTGGCGCCCTGTTCCCGGCCCATGGGATCGCTGCCTGCTCAATGTTCAGGCCCAGCGGACCGGTTGATGGAGATCATGCCTTGCCAAAGCGCAACGCAGGCTGGGAAACGAGGTGCATCGGAGCCCCATGCACGGTCGGCCAGGATCGTTCCGCGTTCGCAAGTGCCAAACTTCAACTCTCGGCATGAAAGGTTCTTCACGCGCTAAACCGGTCATCGGCCCACGATTAGATAAACCTTAGAAACGGAAGTAACGGCGGCTTGAAGCGAGGAATCAAAGCCCTCCGATGCGCTGGAAAGCCCGCGTCGCAAGGGGTCTAGCCGTGACCCGGCATTCTCTTGGGGCTTGAAGGAGCATCCTTTAAGGATCGGCGAGGATCCTCGAACGCCAGGCCACTCTACCTGAGGCTTCCGCCCTGGCCTGAGCGCCTAAAGGCGGAGCACAGAATGCCGATGAGGTCATCGACAATGTCCACGATTCCCTGTGGACAAACGAAGGCCTCTGTTTGCGGCGACGCTCGCGAAACAAGCGCCATGCGTTCTTTCGTGCACAGTGGCCCAGGGCGAGGCACGAGGGATTTCAGCAACCACGGGCCAAGGGCCGGGTATCGGGGCGCCGAAACACGAAGAGTTGGGACGTCTGGGTTCGAAGCGCGGGTAGCGCTCCGCAATCGAGAAGTGGGAGTGTCCTATCGGTGGAGCTTTCCGTGCCAATGCGGGCAAGAGTATTTATCGCCGTCACCGCCTCGGTTGGCGCAACGGTGCTGTGGACGGCCTGCGTTCACTGGCACTCCAACGACCTGCTCAAGTTTGCCTGCTACCTGCTGATCGCCATTCTGGCCTCGACCATGAAGGTCAGGCTGCCGGGCATGGAAAGCACCATGTCGGTGCATTTCCTCTTCGTGCTTCTCGGCATCCTCGAGCTCTCGCTGGCCGAAACGCTGGTCATCGGCTGCGCCGCGGCGCTGGTGCAGAGCGTGTGGAAGACCAGGCAGCGCCCCGAGCCCGTCCAGGTGGTCTTCAATGTGCTCAGCAATACCTCGATCGCCATCGGGCTGACTTACTTTGTCTATCACCTGGCGACGGGGCTGATCAGGAACAGCATGCCGCTGCTGCTGCTGGTGGCCGCTTGCACCTATTTCCTCAGCAACACCATTCCCGTTTCCATCGTCATCGCCCTGTGCGAAAAGCGCTCCCTGCGCGGACTGTGGTCGGAGACCTACTTCTGGTCGCTTCCCTACTACCTGGTGGGCGCCGCGGTGGTGGCCTTCGTCAGCTTCTCCAACCGCTACATCGGCTGGCAGAACGCGCTGCTCATTGTGCCCATCATGTACGGAATCTACCGCTCCTATCAACTGTATCTGGGCCGTCTGGAAGACGAGAAGAAGCGTTTCGAGATCGAGGAGCGCCAGGTGGAAACTGAAAAGCGCCACGTGGAGCAGGTTTGCGCGCTCCACCTGCGCACCATCGAGTCGCTGGCTCTGGCCATCGACGCCAAGGATCACACCACCCACGAGCACCTGCACCGCGTGCGCACCTATGCCGTGGAGATAGCCCAGGAAATGGAACTGGACGAGCAGGACATGGATGCTCTGCGCGCCGCGGCCCTGCTCCACGACATCGGCAAGCTGGCGGTTCCGGACCACATCATCAACAAGCCCGGCCGGCTCACGCCGGAAGAGTTCGAGAAGATGAAAATCCATCCCATTGTCGGCGCCGACATCCTGGACAAGGTCGCCTTCCCCTATCCGGTGGCTCCCATTGTCAGGGCGCACCACGAGAAATGGAACGGCACGGGCTATCCGGACGGGCTCGCCGGAGAACAGATTCCGATCGGCGCGCGCATCCTGGCCGCCGTCGATTGCCTGGATGCGCTGGCCTCCGACCGCCAATATCGCAAGGCCCTGCCGCTCGATGACGCCATGGCCAAGGTTGCCGGCGAAGCCGGTTCGTCCTTCGACCCCAAGGTCATCGAGATTCTTCAGCGCCGCTACCTTGAACTGGAAAGCTATGCGATCCGCGGCCTGGAAGAGGCCAGAAGGGAATCCCTTAGCTTCAACTACAAGGTGGAGCGGGGGGACAAGCCGGCCGCCGGATTTGAAATCGACCTCAAGCGCCGACGCTCCAGCCAGACGGATTTTCTCTCTTCCATCGCCTCCGCGCGCCAGGAGGCGCACACCCTCTTCGAGCTGAGCCAGGACCTGGGAAACTCCTTGAGCCTGGACGAAACTCTATCCCTGGTGGCCATGCGGCTGCGCAAACTGGTTCCCTACGACTCCATCGTCGCTTTCATCAAGAAAGGCGACCTGCTGGTGCCGGAGTTTGTCAGCGGCGACAACTTCCGGCTGCTGTCTTCGCTGGCCATTCCCATCGGGGCCGGGCTCTGCGGCTGGGTGGCGGAAAACTCCAAGCCGATTATCAACGGCAATCCCGCCGTCGAGCCCGGATTCGCGCATGACCCGAAGAAGACCACGGAGTTGCGCTCCGCGCTGGCTGTGCCCCTGGAAGGAATCAACGGGCTGGTGGGCGTGTTGGCGCTCTACCAGGCCGAGGCGGATGCCTTCACCAGCGACCACTTGCGGGTGTTGCAGGTCATTACCTCCAAGGTCGCGCTGTTCATCGAAAATGCCCTGCGCTATCGCCAGGCGGAGAACTCGGCCACCTGCGACTACCTGACCGGCATGCCCAATGCTCGCGCGCTCTCCATGCACCTGGACCAGGAGCTTGCCCGATGCAAGCGCGAACATGCGACGGTCGCCATCATGGTGTGCGACCTCAACGGCTTCAAGCAGATCAACGATCGCTATGGCCATCTCGCGGGAGACAAGGTGCTCAAGATCTTCGCCAGCCTGATGCGGGGCGTGTGCCGCGAGTACGACTACGCGGCGCGCATGGGCGGCGACGAGTTTGTCATCGTCGCGCCCAACATGACGCCCTGCTCGGTCAGCGAAAGAGCCATCCTGTTCAGCAACCTGGCCGAAGAGGCCGGCCGCGAGGTGTGCAACACGGGCCTGCTGTCGCTCAGCCTGGGCGCCGCCTTCTACCCTCAGGATGGATTGGAGACCGAGCAACTGCTAGCCGAAGCGGACAGGAAGATGTACGCGGCCAAGCAGTTTCACTACGAGCACCTGGAACTGAGGCCTTTGAACAGTGCCTTGCAGGCTGTTTCGATCACTGTGAATTGACCTTCTCGCAAGCATCCGGAACCGCGAACCGCGGAGCGACCGGCAGAGCCGAGATGAGCTTGCGGGTATACGGGTGCGATGGGCTGGTGAAGAGATCCGCGGTCCTCCGGCACTCGACGATCTCCCCCTGGCGCATGACCGCCACGCGCTGGCTGATGGTGGCTACGGAGAGAAGGTCGTGGGAAATGTAGAGAATACTCATGCCCAGCTTCCGTTTCAGCGCCGAAAACAACTCAAGAATCTCGGATTGCGTGATGATGTCCAGTGCGCTGGTGGGTTCGTCGGCAATCAGCAGCAGGGGCCGGTGCAGCACGGCCATGGCGATGAGGACGCGCTGGGCCTGACCGACGCTCAGCTCGGACGGATAGCGGCGCAGGAAGTTTCTGTCGGCCGGCAGGCTCACCTCTTCCAGCGTTTCGCGCAAGGCGCGCCCGCAGGCCTCCGGCGTGGAGCGCTGGTGAACCTTCCAAGCCTCTTCCAACTGCGCGCCCACGCGCAGCGCCGGGTTGAGCGCGGCGATGGGGCTCTGCAGCACTAGGGCAATCTCCCGGCCGCGCAGCGAGCACATCGCGCGTTCTTTGAGCCCCATAAGATCGCGCCCGTTGAACAGGATCGACCCCGCTGCTTTGCCCCGCTTGAGATAAAGCAGCTTGAGGATGGCCAGCGCCAGCGTGCTCTTGCCGCAGCCGCTTTCGCCCACCAGCCCCAGCACTTCTCCGCGCTGCAACTCGAGCGAGATGTCGCGCAGCACCTCGGCCCTGCCGGCACCGGACCGCTCTGGATAGCTGGCCGAAAGCCGAAGCCGCAAGAGTGGATGCTCGTTCCTCACCGGCTTCTTGCAACCTCGGTTCCCAGCACCAGCTGGTCGATGTTCCAGTACACCTGCGGCCGCAGGGACACGGGATGAACGTTGCGCAGGTTAGCCGACACGGCTGAGAGCGCGTTCTTGTTCACCAAATAAATGAACGGCTCCTCGCGCCAGACAATCTCCTGCACCTTGTCGATGGCCTGCTTGCGTTTGTTCACGTCCATGGTTGCGGCCTGGGAGCGCATCAGCGCGTCGATCTGAGTCTCCCATGCGGTCGCGGGAGTTTTCTGGCTGGGGTTCCACTGGTGATTTTCAGACGAGCTGAGCCACACATTCATCTGCGCATTGGGGTCCAGGTCGTCGTTGACGAGTCCCAGCAGGCAGGCCTCGTAGTTGAAGCTGCGGGTGATGCGCTCAATCAGCGAGGGAAAATCCAGGGTCACCACGTTCAAGCGAACGCCGATCCCGGCCAGGTCCTGCTGAATCATGGCGGCCATGCGTTCGCGCGCCTTGTTCCCCGCGTTGGTCATGACGGAGAACTCCACCGCATGACCGTCGCGGTCGCGGAGGACGCCGTTCTTCATTCGGAATCCATCGCGAGCCAGCAATTCGAGCGCGGCATTCTGGTCAAAGGGATGGGGCTGCAGCCGCGCGTTGAACCAGAACTTGTTGGCCGGGGAAACCCAGCTCACCGCGGGCCGTGCGTGGCCGCGGAACACCACCCGCGCCAGGTCCTCGCGGTTGATGGCCATCGATATCGCGCGCCGGAAGTTGGTGGACGTGAACCAAGCTTTCTTGTAGCCCGGCAAGGGCGAGCCGGGGACCTGGTTGAACCACATCTGCTCGGAGTCGAAAGACACTCCCGCGTCGAAGGCCATGTGCGGAGCCTGCGCCGCGAGCTTGTCGTAGTAATCGGCATTGAGCGAGTTGATGAAGTCGATTTCTCCCCGCGCCAGGCGCAGCATCTCGATGTCCCGGTTCTGCTGAATGTCGAGCCGCACCGAGTCGATGTAGGGCAGTTGCCGGCCGGCGGCATCGTGCTTCCAGTAGTTGGGATTGCGCTTCAACAGGAGATAAGACCCAGCCTTGTTCTCAGCGACGTAGTAGGGCCCAAGCACCGCCATTTCTTTCTGGGGCGAGTGCGCCGACAGAATCGCCACCTGGTCAAAGAGCTTGTCCAGTCCCACGATGGGCGCGGGAAAGACAATCGTAATCTGGCTCTCGCCCACAATCTGCGTCCTCACTTTGCCGTCGCTCGAACGGAACGAGTCGCCAGTGGGCGAGTGCAGCGCGGGGTCCATCAGCCGCTCCACGGTGTACGCCACATCCTCGGCGGAAAACGGTGTGCCGTCGGAGAAGCGCACGTTGGGGCGCAGCGTGAAGCGGATGGCGCTGCCGTTGCCGCCCACCTTCCACGAGGTAGCCAGCGCCGGCTCCAATTGCTGGGTCATGCGGTTCAGCCGCACCAGCACCCCGCCGGTCAAATAGCGCACCGTTTCCGAAGGTTCGTCGGCCACCAGCAGGGGGTTCAGCGTCTTGGGCTCCGCGCCCAGGCAGAAGCGCAACTGGCTTTGCCCGTGCGCGATCCCCCCGGCCAGGACGAGTAAAAGCAGAGGGAAAAGAAACAGGCGACGTCTCATGTCCAAAGCTCCTGTTTTTTGAATACCAAATGGAAGCAACTGACGGTCAGAACCAGCAGAACGAGCGGGGCCAACTGCCAGGGCTGCGCGGAGAAGGCGGAGAAACTTTCCAACTCCCGGAGCAGGCTGCCCCAGGATGGGAGCGGCTCGGCGACGCCCAGGCCCAGAATTCCCAGGTTAGCCTCGGTGAGAACGAAGACCGGGACCGAGATCCAGAACTGCGCGGCGAGCACCGGCTTGAGATTGGGAACGATGTGACGCCACAGCAGGCGAAAGCCGCTCGCG
>Ga0302320_10002081_pt1 | contig 47664 bp, 43 predicted proteins | sample Bog_T0_3_FD_202130 | JGI IMG/M metagenome (GOLD analysis project Ga0302320, IMG submission 202130) | Peat permafrost microbial communities from Stordalen Mire near Abisko, Sweden - Bog_T0_3 | ecosystem: Environmental > Terrestrial > Soil > Wetlands > Peat | place: Sweden: Abisko, Stordalen Mire... | reverse complement strand
CCCGGCGGTGGCCCAGGCCAGCAGGCCGACCACCGCCACCACGAAGACCGCGGCCACCACGCTGAACACCGGGCGTTGGTCGAAGAGCCGCTCGCCCAGGATCAAGGCCTTCTCGTCCAGCGCCTTGCGCCTCAGGCGCTCCCAGCCCAGCGGCTTGGCTTGCGCCAGGCCCCAGGTGCGCAGGCGGGCGCCGCCCAGCAGCGCCAGCGCCACTAGGCCCGGCAAGAAGTAGGCCAAGGGGATGTAGGCGCTCATCTGCCACTCGCTGGGCACCACCAAGCCCACGCGGTTGCCGCCGTTCTGCAGGTAATAATGGCGGAAGCCGGTCATGAGCACCTGCCCCAGCTTGACCGTCACGGCGAAGCCACCCAGGCCCCAGGCCGCCGCACGCAGGCGCCCGCCCAGGCCCAAGCCCTTGCCGGCCCAGGGGCCGATCAGGAAGCAGCCCCCGCCCAAGGCCACGAAGACCGGCCAGCTCCAGGTGTTGATGGCGTATTGCGAATCCAGCACCAGCGCGGTGACCCCCAGCCACAGCGCCGCCCGTCCGGGGGTCTCGCCCACCGACTGCCAGCCCGCGCGCTTGGAAAGGAAGGGCGTCAGGAACAGGGCCAGCAGCAACAGGCTGAAGCCGATCACCATGTTATGGGGGTGCAGGTCGGAGTAAAGGTAGCTGAAATAGGGGAATTCGAAGATATGGCCGTTCACCAGCTCGGGGAAGCGGGTGGGATCCCAGATGAAGCCATGGGTGAACAGCGACACGACCCAATTGACGCCGCGGGTGCCTTGGATGGCGATGTAGCCCAGCGTCCACAGCGATCCCGCCAGCGCCACCATGGCCGCGCCGCCCAGCGCCGCCCAGCGCTTGGCCACCAGGCCGCGCAGCAGGCCATAGGCGCTGACCAGGCTCAGGCTGAAGAACAGGGCCAGGCTCAGGTTGTAGGTGATGGCCGGCTGAAAGCCGCTGAGCTTGGTCAGCGTGGCCGCCAGCACGTAGCCGAAGTAGTAGTAGCTGCTGTTGACGGGGCTCAGCCAGGGGTCATAGGCCGGGAAGGTGCTGCAGCGCGTCACGGCCGACAGGTAGGTCATGCCCAGCGGCTCGCCGCCGCCGAAATAGCCCTGGCCGGTGATGTCGTGGATGTTGGGGTTGTAGGCCCGCACCAGCACGAAGAAAAGGAAGGCCGCCGCGAAGACCCCCTCGGTGAACAGGATCTCCTGGCGGTTGGCCTTGAGCCAAGCCGCCGCCGCCTGGCGGTGGCCGCGCAGGGCCAGCGCCGCCACCACGGCCAGGCCCGCCAGCAGCAGCCACAGGTCGCCCTGGGTGAAGCTGAAATGGGCCACCCGCAGCCAGGCCAGGTTGTAGGCCAACCAGCCGAAGCACAGCACGCCCAGCGCCCGCGACAAGGCGTAGCCGCCCGCCGGGAATGCGCCGAAGAGGCTCAGGGCCAGCGGCAGGGCCAGCCAACCCAGCACGCTGATCAGCAGCCACCAGGCCAGCACCGGGCTCAGCAGCGGGCGCATGGCGCCGCGGTCGGTGCCCAGGTTGGGGTTGGGGGCCTCGGGGGCCGCCGCCACCGGCACGCCGTTGACCTGGGCGGGGGCCTGCAGGCCGCGGGCCACGCGCTCCAGCTCCTCGGGGCCCTGGCCGTTCATCCAACCCGTGCCCAGCCCCAGCTCCTTGATGCGATCCTGCAGGCGCTGCGCTGCGTCGGCCTCGCTGAGGGGGCTGACGCGGGTGAAGATGAAGGCGTGGGGCCGGTCGTACAAGGTGAAGCTCTCATCCGCCCACAGCCAGCGCGGCACGCTGGGCGTGCGGCTGTCGGGCAGGGCGAAGCCCAGCACCTTGATGGGGTTGCTGGACTCGTGCGCCAGCTTGAAGCCCAGGCGGCCGGGGTCGTGGAACAGCAGGTCATAGTAGGCGTGGGTCAGCGGGAAGCGGTCGGGGATGCGCAGGTAGGTCCCATAGGCGCGCGGGTCGGCCAGCACCAGCACGTCGGCCTGGCTGAGGCTGCGCGCCAGGCGGGCCAGCTTCTGCGGGCTGTCCCACTCGACGATGTTCACCTGGTCGCCGCGGCCCTTCAGGCCCTCGTAGCGGTTGATGACCTGGCCGTCCACCTCCACCGGGAGGTCGTCGCCCCAATCCTCGTTCAGGATGCGGGTGACCCGGCTGCCGCCGGGGGCGCCGGCGTCGTCGGTGCGCGCGGGCACGTTCTGGTAGATCCAGCGCGAAGCCTCGATCCAAGGGTGCGGCTGAAGGTAGGTCATGCCATAGCCGACGCCATGGGCCAGGGCGCCCACCACCAGCAGGCCCGCCAAGGCGCGGTAGGCGCCCCGCGAGCGCGCACGCACCCACAGCAGCGAGGCCACCAGCAGCAGCGCCAGCTCGGGCAGGATGGGCAGCATGTAGCGGGCGAACTTGGCGAAGCTGAAGCCCACGATGGCGAAATAGGGCAGCACCCAGGCCAGCAGCAGGGCCGCCACGAAGGCGGACTCCCATAGCTGGTCGGGCGTGGCCGGGGCCGGGGCCGCCGTGACGGCCATGGCGGCGGCGCGGGCGGCGCGCGGCTTGGCCTGGGGCTTGGGCGCGGTTTTGGCCTTCACCGGTTTGGCCGCGGGCAGCGTCCAGGCCTTCACCGCAGCCAGGGCGCCCATGACGCCGGCGAAGACCAGGGCTAAGAGGGCCAGGGGGCCCGCCGGCACGCCCAGGTAGAAGAAGGCGATGTTCTTCAAATGGAAAAAGGGCGTGGTGTCCCAATACTGGCGCACAAAGGGCACGCCCGCCGGCGAGCCGGTCACCAGGATGTCGCGCTGGGCGGTCTGGTTGGCCAAGAACTTGCTGAAGTCCAGGAAGGCCCAGGGCATGCACACGAAGAAGGCGGCCACGGTGCAGCCCGCCGCCACGGCCACGCCGATGCCGGCCTGCTTCAACTGGGCGTGGCGCTCGCGCGCGGCCAGGCTGGGGCGCAGGGCCGGCCATAGGTGGGCCAGCACCAGGCTCAGGGCCAGCGGCAAGCCGCTGCTCTTGCAGGCCAGGGCCGCGCCCAAGAGCACGCCGCTGAAGGCGCTCCAGCCCAACGTGCGCTTGCGCGAGACCTGCACCGCCGCCGCCAGCGTCAGCACGGCGAAGGCGGTCAGCCACGGGTCCACGGTGAAGAAATGCGACAGCTGGATGTGCAAGGGGGCGCAAGCCACCAACAGGCTGGCCAACAGCGCGGGCCAAGCCCCCAGCAGGGCGCTGCCCAACAGGAAGGTGCCCACCACGCTGAGGCTGTCGACGATGCCGGTCAGGGTGCGGCCGGCGACGACGGCGGCATCGTGCGCGCCGATGTTGTGGTTGGTCAGCTGCCCGACCTTGACCATCACATCCTTGACGAAGGCCACCTTATACATGGGCAGGCTGCCGTATTGCAGGCCCGCCGGGTCCCCGCGGCCGGGCTCGCCGGGCCAGCTCAGCTCGGCGGTCTTGTCGAAGATCCAACGCTCGTCGGGATGGAAGAGGCGGTTGCTGTACCAGTCCGGCCGCACCAGGCGAAGGGCCAGGGCCAGCACGAAGACCAGGGCGAAGAGCTGGGCCGGGAGCTGGGTGCGCAGGGCTTCGCGCGCCGAAGCCAGGCCCTTCACCAGGGCGTCATAGGGGGTCAGCAGCCAATCCAGGTCGTTGGAGTCTGCGGCGCGGGTGCGGCGTTTGGCGGCCAAGGAGGGACCTCTAGGTGCGCGGGCGGAAAGGGTCTACGGATGGGTCAAAAGCAGGATGGCGGCGCTGGTGGCGACGTAAAGGCCCACGGTCCATTGCAGGCCCCGGTCGCTGAGCAGCACCTGCTCGGGCGCGGCGCCCAGGCCTTTTTGGTGCACCAGGTAGAAGTAGCGCAGGATGCCGTAAAGGACGTAGGGGATGGTCAACATCATCCAGGGGCCGCGCTCGGCGGGATGGGACGAAAAAGCGTAGAGCGCGTAGGCCACCAGGGTGGCTGCCGCCACCACCGAGATCATCTGGTCGAGCAGCGGCAGGCTGTAATGCTCCAGCGAGCGGCGGGCGCTGCGGCTGCCGGCGGGCAGGGCGGCCAGCTCGGCGCGGCGCTTGCCCAGCCCCAGGAACAGGGCCAGCAGCGAGGTGCACAACAGCAGCCATTCGGAGATGGGCACCCCCAGCGCCACCGCGCCGGCCGCGGCCCGCAGCACGAAGCCGGCCGCCAGGCTCATGACGTCCAGGATCACCTGGTGCTTGGTCCAAAGGGTGTAGAGCGTCGACAGCGCCAGGTAAGCCGCCGCGAAGCCCAGCGAGCGGGCCCCCAGCCAGGCGGCCAGGGCCAGTCCCAGGGCGGCCCACACGCCGCTGAGCAATCCCGCCTCGACCGGGCTGATCCGCCCTGCGGCCACCGGGCGGTGGCGCTTGAACGGATGGCGGCGGTCCGCCTCGGCGTCGCGCAGGTCATTGAGCGCGTAGACGCTGGCCGACAGCAGCACGTAGGCCGCGAACGCGATCAGGCTGGCCAACCAGGCCTGGCCCGAGCGCAGCTGCCCCGAGAACAGCAGGGCCGCGAACAGCAGCAGGTTCTTGGTCCACTGCCTGGGCCGCGCCAGGCGCAGCCAATCGGCCAGTTTCAAACGTCCCCCTCTTGGGCCCGCAGGCTACTGCGCCGCCGGGCTCACCGACACGGCCGCAGCGGTGGCTGTGACGTCGCCAGGGTGCACCACGTTGACCTTGCGGACGCCTTCCTCTTCCTCGTCCCAATCCTCGTCGTCGCCGGACTCGTCGGCGCCCTCTTCGGCCGCCAGCTTGATGCGGGTGGCGGCGTCGGTGTCGTAGAGGGCCAGTTGGTCGAAGATGAGGACCGGATCCACGCCTTGGTTGGCGGTATCCAGGAACAGCGTCACGCCGCGGATGTCGGCCAGGTTCAGGCGCGCATCGCCCAGCTGGTCCAAAGGCAGTTCGACCTCGCTCTCGCCCTGGGGGATGACCACCGCCGTGCGGGTGCTGGCCGAAGCCGAGTCATTGAAGCGCACCGTCAAGGTCTGGGCCTTGGCCACCGGGTTGAAGACGCGGAAGCTGAGGAAGCGGAAAGCCGACCAATCGGTCTGCTTCAGCGGGGTGCGGCTGTCCGTGCTGATGCCGAAGCCGGTCTCCCAGGTGATGGGGAAGCGCTCGTCAGACTTCTTGCGGTAATCGCTGGGCACGGTGAAGCGCACCTTGGCCGCGGTCTTGCCCTGGATGAACTTGTACAGGGCCTTGTCCTTGGCGGCGCGGGCGGCGTCCTTGTTCACCGGGGTCAGGGTCGCGTAGCCCGACGTGGCCAGGTCGAAATCGTTGTTGGGATAGGTCGGCTGGCGCAGGGCCTCGGCCGGGTCGAACTGGCGGTTGCCGGAGATGGGCGCCCGCTCGAAATCATCCAAGACCACGCTCTTGGGCGCCTGCGCCTTGGCCTTGCAAGCCGCCAACGAGGCCATACCCACCAGGATCAGTCCAACACGCCAAAGACGGGCCATCGGTTCCCCTTAAAGCTCTAGACAAGCAAAGTTTTGGATTGTAGCACCCAGGTTCGAAATGCGTCAATCCACGGGCTTTTTTGCGGCCCGTCTTGAGGCGTCCCAAAAGGCGGGATATCGCCGCGCTCAGCCCCCAAAACCTGGGCCAGGCGCTATAATCAGGCTCGAACGCCCGCCCCCCGTTAGGAGCACGCATGCCCATCCCCGACCTGGATCCACGGGCCGTGAACAGCTTGATGAAGTTGGGCGGCAAGAAGAGGTTGGATGCCCTCATCCAATTGCTTCACGAGCACGGCCCCATCCGCATCGCCGAGCTCAGCGCCACGGCCGAGCTGCGTGAAGCCCAGGCGGCCGCCCGCGCCCTGAAATCCAGCGCCGCCAACCTGGGGTTGGCCGCGTTGGAGGACCTCTGCGACCAGGTGATCGAGGCCAAAGCCTGGAGCCTGGGCCACCCCTTGGCCGCCGCCGCCAAGGCCGCCCTGGCCCGGGGCAACGCCGCCCTGGCGGCCGAGCGCAGCCGCCTCTAGCCCCGGCTCAACGCTCCAACCTCACGTCATCCACGTCGAACCAGAAATCCTCGTCGTCCCGCGAACCCGGCTGGAAGACCAGCCCCGTCACGTCCACCAGGCCCGGCTCCACGGCCAGGGCCCAGCCCGGCTGGGCCAGGTCGGACAGGCTCACCCGGAACTCCTGCCACATCGACCCCGGCCGCACGGCCACCTTGAATTCCCCATAATCCTTCACCGCCGCCCGCTTGAAGACCACCTCCATGGGCTTGCCGTCCCCGCGCGCCTGGAACACCAGCGTGCGGTAGTCGCTCAGGTCGGTGGGGCTGTGGTCCGGGTTGAACCCGGTCGACAGCGACGCGTAAGGCCAAGGAGCGCGATTGGCGCCAAAATGGCCCTTCAAGCCCAGGGCGTGCCGGCTGCCATGGGCCCCGCCATCGCTGAGCCTCAACGGCATGCCGTCGAGGCGGGTGCCCAGGGCGTTGTTGTCCGCGTCGGCCGTCCAGGCGGCGTGCAGGTCGTTGACCAGGTTGCCGTCCTCGAAATCGTCCACCTTGAGCACCTTGGGCTTGCCCACAGGCTCGGCGCCGGCGTGCACTGCGGGCGGCTGCTGCTGGGGCGGCACCTGGCGCAGGCGCAGGTCGTAACGGCCCTGACGCCAGACCCCGTTGCGAAGGTAGGGCAGCAGGCTGTCCTGCAACTGCTCGCGCCACTCAAAGAACATGGTGCCGCGGGCGCCCAAGGCCGCCGCGCTCTGCACCTGCTGGATCACCGAGTCGACCTCGGCCACGCGCCCGCCGTCGAACGTCGTCTGGATGCCGGGCACCAGCTTGTCCGCCCCCACCAGCGCCGCCTGCGCGCGCGTGGCGGCCTCGAATCCGCCGGGGTCCTCGGTGTAGGTCATGGGGCAGACGAAATCCACCCAGCCCTCCTTGACCCAGCGCGGCCAATCCTGCGACACCTGGTTGCGGGCCATCTCGGGGTAGGCGAAGACCGCCGCCGTGACGCTGATGCCGGGCCGGGCCGCGCGCACCGCCACGCTGGCGTCGCGCACGAAGCTGCTGATCAGCTCGCGCTTGAAGGCGGCGTAATCGTCGGCCAAGGCCCCTCCGGGGGCGCAATCGTCGGGCCAATGCGCCACCAGCTTGCCCGTGGCGGCCTCGAAGCGGGCCTTGCAAGCGGGGCCGAAGCCCGCCTCGGGGCTGTCAAAGCGGATGTAATCCAACTGCACGCCGTCGATGGGGTACTTGGTGGCCACCTCCACCAGCGCATCCAGCTCGTACTTGCGGTTGCGCTCATCGCAGGGGCACAGCCAGGGCAGCTCCTTGCCCTTGGAATCCATTTGCAGGCGCCCCTCCTTGCGGAAGGGCTCGCTGACCCCCGCGGGCGCCAGCCAGCCCTCGGCGAACTGCCACATCACCTTCCAGGCGTAGACCTTCATGCCCAGGGGATGGGCCGCGTCCAGCACCTCCTGCAGGTAATCGCCCTCGGCGGCCACGCCCGGCGCGTTGGGCACCACCTGGCTGGGATAGAAAGCCACCCCTGACCACAGCACATTGGGCACGACCAGGTTGATGCCCATGGCCGCCATCTCGGGGATGGCCTCCTTCCAGCGCGCGGCGCGCTGGCCGCCCAAGGCCCGCGGGCCGTCGCCGTTGTGGACCCACACGCCGCGTATGCCCGCCGGCAGCAGGGGGCGCTGGGCCAGGGCCCAGGCTTGGGCCGCCTGGGCGCGGGCTTTGCGCAGGCCGGCCACGCGGGCCGGGCCCTCCAAACCGCGCCGCTTAGCCTTGTTCAGCAGGCTGTCGGCCTCGCTCAGGCGGTGGCGGGCGTCCGCATAGGCCTTGCCGCGGGCGTTCTCCATGACCGTGGAGAAGAGCCGCTCCTTGCTGCTGGCGCCGCCCACCTGCCAGACCCAGGCGTCGGGCAGGCGGCCTTGCCCCTCGATGCGGGCCAGGTCCAGCCAGGTATCCCCGCTGCCGCCCGGCAGCACGCTGAGGCGGACGGCGTCGATGCTGCCCCATCCGGCCGGCGAGCCTTCGACCACCGCTTGGGCCTTGTCCAAGGAGACCTCGCGCCAGCGCTCGGTCAAGCTGAAGCCAGGCAGGCGGTACCAGCCGTCGCCGGACTTCAGGTAGAGCACGGCCTGGCCCGCCGCCACCATGGACCCCACCCGCGCCTTCAGCACCACCCGCTCGGCGCGGCTCAGGTCCCAGGCGCCCCCGCGGTCCCAGTTGAAGCGCCAATCCTTCAGCCGGCTGAAGGGCAGGTCGAAGCGCAGCCAACGGCTGGCCTCCTGGGTGCGCCGCTGGGGGGCGGCGGACTCCGGATTGGCCGGGCTCCAGGCGGCCGGTTTCAGCCCGTCGTCCAGCACAGGCTCGGCGGCCAAGGCCAGCGGAAGGGCCAGCAGGGCCAGGGCGGCCAAGGGCAACGCTCGCATGTCGCTCCGTTTCATCGGTAGAGGGCCAGTTCCTGCGCCAGGCTGTCGGCGCGGAAGGTCTCAATGGCGTGGATGCCGCGGCCCAGCAGGGCCCGCGCGCGGTCGGCCTGGGGCACCTCGTAGACCGCGCTGCGGCTGGCCCCGAAAAGGGGCTTCAAGCCGCCGGACTTGGGCAACAGCCTGGCGTCGCAGAACGCCCAATCCGCCCGCAGGGCCTTGGCCGCGGGGCTGGCCCATTGCTTCAGCGAGCGCAGGACCAGGCCCACCGGGAAGCGCGTATCCCGCCGCGCCAAAGCCAGCACCGGAAGGTCGAAGCTGATCAGGATGCAGCGCCGCTGGATGGGTTGCAGGGCCTCCGCCACCGCCGCCAGCATGGCCTCGCGCCCGAAGGGCCCGAGCGACTCCTCCTTCAGCTCCACGAACAGGGTGTAGCCGTCGTAAAGCGTCAGGGCCTGCGCCAGGGCCTTCAAGGAGCACAGCTTCTCGCCGGCATAGCGCCGGCCGAAGCGGCCGGGCTCGGGCACGGGCATCTGGGCCAGGCGCGACCACGGCAGGCGCCGCAGGTCGGCCGACCGGCCCGCCATGCGTTTCAGGTCGGCATCATGGTGCACCACCGGCACGCGGTCGGCGCTGAGCTGCACGTCGACCTCCACCTTGTCCAGGCCCGCGTCCAGCGCCGCCAGCACCGAGGCCCGGGTGTTCTCGGGGAACAGGCGCTGGAGGCCGCGATGGGCCACCACCCGCGGGTCCAGCCTCATGCGGCCTCCCGCAAAGCTCGGCGGATGCGCTCGACCATCCTGCCACGCTGCTCGGGGGCGCCGGGGTCGTTGAACTCGGCTTCGTGGGCCCAAGGATGGCGCAGGCGCTGCGGGTCGGACGCCGACCGGGGCATCAGGTGCGCATGGGCGTGCTGGACGACGTTGCCCAAGCTCACCACGTTCAGCTTCCAGCAGTCGCTGGCCCGCTCCACCGCGGCCGAGGCCCGGCGAAGGTCGTCCATGAAGCCCCGGTAATCCGCCGGCGCAAGGTGATGCAGCTCCTTGGCGTGGGCCTTGCTCCACAGCACGCAATAGCCGGGGAAGGCCTGATGGTCCCCCAGCAGCAGCCAGCTGTGCCCCAGCTCCGCCACCAGGGCCGGGTCGCCGACCGCGCCCGCCAGCTTTTGGCAGCCCATGCAATCATCCATCCGCGCCCCCCTCACTTCACCTGCGCCGGCGCATCCACGTGGGCCGGCCCTTCATCAGCCGCCGTCCGCGCGCCCTGGATGGGCTCCACCGTCATGCCCAAGCGCTGGAACACCGTGCCCAGCTCGGCGCTAAGGCTGAAGCGGTTGGCCAGGCCCAGGTCGCCCAAGGAATTGTAGGCGTAATCCAACGACAAGCCGTGCCATTTGAAGCCCACGCCCAGGCTGAAGGGCCCCTGGTCGTCGCCCACGCGCCAGCCCGCGCGCAGCACCAGGGCCTGCTGGTACCAGTATTCGGCGCCCAGGCCCAGGGTGTTGGGCCCATTGGTGCTCCAGGGCTTGTCCAGCTCCACCGCGCCGATGATGCGGACCTCCGGGCTGTCCACCACCAGCACCCGCCCGCCCAGGCGCAGCAGCGTGGGCAGGGGGTCGGCCACCTGGTCGTAAGCCTCCTGCACGCCCAGGTTCTGCAGCGTCAGGCCCAGGGTCACGCGCTTGTGCAGGTCGGTCTGGCCCCCGATATCCACCGCCGCCCCCCGCGCGCGGAACTCGGCGAGGCGGCTGGTGAAGAGCTTGCCCGCCACGCCCAGGCGCAGGGTGGGGCTCAACGCCAAGCCTCCGGCCAGGTCCATCAGGATGTCGTAGTTCTCCACCGTGCCGACATCGTTGCCGTTGGCGTCCACTTCCGTGAAGTTCGACGTGCTGTCGTACTGCAGGCCCAGGCCCAGGCCGGCGTCGGCGCCCCAGACCTTCAAGGGTTGGGCGAAGGCCACCGCGTCGAAGTTGGTGTCGGCGATGCTGCTGAAATGGGTGGCGCTGAGGCGCGGCTGGTCCAGGGCGCCCAGGGCGGCCGGGTCCCATTGGAAGGCGTTGGCGTCGTCGGTGAACGCGACGAAGGCCCCCGCCATGCCGGCGGGCCGGGCCGGGACCTCCATGCTGAGGAAATCGGCTCCCGAGGCCAAGGCGCGCAGCGGCACGGGGGCCAGGAGCAGCGCCAACAGGGCTGGCAGGGCGAAGTCGCGGGAAGGATTCATGTCAGCGGATCACGGCCAGGTAACCGAAGGCCTGGGGCTGGGGTTGCAGGGAGGCGGAGGTGTAAAGGCGGATCAGGTACACGCCGCTGGCCACCCGGCGGCCGGCCTGGTTGGCCAGGTCCCAATCCAGCTGGTGGCTCCCCTTTTGGTCCTGGGGGCCCTGGCCTTCCAAGCGCCGCACCCGCTCCCCCGCCACGGTGAAGATATCCACCACCACCGGCATGTCCACGCTGGCGCTGTAGTAGATGTGGGCGTAGTCGCCCCAGGCGGCGCTGCCGGGGGCCGGGTTGGGGTAGAGGGCGTTGAGGGTCAGTTGGGGCGTCACCGGCGTGTGCACGTGCACCGCCGCTGAGGCCGTGCCCGTCAAGTTGGCGCCCTGCCACAGCTGGGCGGTGTTGGTCAGCACCTGGCCGTCCAAGCCCACCACCGTGCCGGCCAAGGCGAAGAGGCGCAGGTCGCCGGGCGCCAGGGTCAGGCTCCATTGGGTGGTCCCCGGGTCAAAGGGCGGCGAGGGGTAATCCGGGTCCAGCACGAAGCCGCTGGGGATCTGCTCGATGAGCTGGGCGTTCTGCGTCACCGGGCTGGCGTTCTCCACCACGATGGTGAAGACGGACTGGTCCCCGTTATTGACGTCGGCATAGTCCACCACCTTGCGCACGCTCAGGCCGGCCTGGCGCACGCGGGCCCAAACGCCGTTGCTGTCCGCCATGCCGCCGGGGCCCGTGCCAGCCGCGGTGTTGAACCAGTCGCTGGGCTCAGCCGCGCCGGCGGGCACCTGCAGCATCAGCTGCGCGGTGGCCGTGCTGTAGGGCGCCACCGCCGGCAGCAGCCAGTTGGCCAGGCCCCCGGCGAAGGTGGCCAGGGGGATCGAGCCCGCGGCGATGGCGCCCGCCGGCAGGCTGTCCCACAGAGCCACATCCGTGGTGCTGCTGGTGCCGTTGTAGGCGCTGAAGCTGAAGGTGAACGTGTCGCCCGGGGCCGCGACCGGGGGCGCCACCTGCTTGGCCAATTGAAGCGGCGCGCCGCCCTCGCCCAGGCGGATGTCGTCCAGGGCGTAGCCCAGGTAATCGTCGTACTCCGCGTCGGGCCCGCCGACGCAGAGGTCGTTGCCGAACTGGCCGGCCCAGCTGACGAAGCGGAAACGCAGCCACAGCGGCACGCCCACGAAGCTGGTCAGGTCCACCGGCGGCGCATGCACCCACAGGGGCGGGGCGCCCACCCCGCCGCTGCCGGAAAAGCCGGCAGCGGACGAGCCGCCATCGGGCGGCGAGAGGCTGGTGTAGGACAGGTCCTGCAGCAGGTACCAGCTGACGCCGTCGGGGCTATGCTCCAGCACCAGCTTGTCGTAGCAGCCGGGCCAGACGCTCTCCACCTGGTAGAGGATCCAAAAATCCAGCGTGGCCTCGGCCGGGTCGGTCAAGGTCACCGGGCCGGCGGTCAAGCTGGCGTCCTTGATCAGGCCGTCATCGTAATTGCAGGCGCCATCGATGCCGAAGTACATGCACGCCAGCCCGCTGTGCGGGTCCACGCAGGCGGGCGCCACCACGCGGTGCCAATAGGCGGCCCCGGGCCCGGGCGGAGCCTGCGGGGACCAGATGCCGGTGCCCGTCTCAAAGCCCTCGGAGGCCCCCAGGCCTGACGCCAGGAGCAGCAGCGACAGCAGGGCTGCCCTGCGCCTCACCGGCCGTCCAGGCGGGCCAGCGACTCGCGCCAGGCGGGCTCGTCGCGCAGGCGCAAGGCGCGCCGATAAAGCGTGCGGGCGGCGGCCGCATCGTCCCTGGCCGCGCGCAGGTCGGCCAGGCGGGCATAATCCGGGGCGAAGCCCTCGTCAGCTCGGATGCCGGCCTCCAAGGTCTGGCGGGCCTTGTCGGCCTGGTCCTTGGCCAGCCACAGCTCGGCCTGGTAGAGGTAGAGCACGCCTTCGTTGGGGTCCTGGGCCAGGCGGGCCTCCAGATCGGCCTCCGCCTGGGCCACGCGGCTGCCTTCCACCGGATGGGCCAGGTCCCCGGGGTGCAGGCCCCGGGGCGCGTTCACCCTGATCAGCTCGGCGTTGGCCTTGTTGGCGCGCACATAGAGCACGGCTTGATCGTCGAAGCTGACGGGCTGCCAGGCTTGGGCCGTGGTGAGGGCCACCGCCAAGGGCGATCCCAACGGCAGCCAGCACGCCTCCACGCCGGCGCTGTCCAGCGTGCCGGCGATGTCGCCGTGGGCGTCCAAGGCGTCCAACAGGGCCTGGCGCGCCTCGCCCGGCCCCAGGTTGCGCTCATCCAAGGCCAGCGACACGTTGGGCGCCAGCTTCCACGCCAGGTAGCCCGCCCAGCGCGGCGGGCAGAGCACCCGCAGATCCAACAGCTCCCGCTCGTAAAAGCCCAGCGTTTGCACCGGCCAAGCCTCGGCCGCGACCGCGGGCGCGCCCAAGCCGCGCAGGCCCGCCGCGACCGCCAAACCCGCCACCACCAGCACCTTCACCGGCCAGCGCAGGCGGGCCAGCGCCGCAGGCAGGGCATCCACCAGCACATCGCAGCGCCAAGCCGCCAAGGGGGCGGCCACCAGCAACGCGAACGGCAGCAGGGCCCGGCTGAGCAGGGCGCCGACGCCGAAGATCGCCAGCAGCATCGCATCCCGGCCCAGGTGGCGCCTGCCTTCGGCGGCCCATGAGCTGGCCAGGGTCAGCAGGCCGGCCAGAGCCAGCAGCAGCAAGCCCCCCTGCCGGGCACCGAACGCGCCTGGCAGCAGCGGCGAGCCCGGCAGCGACCGCAACAGGGCGCCTATCGGCCGGGGGCCCTGCGGGTGCAGGCACAGGCACACCAACAGCAGGCCCAAGAACAGGGCCTTGGCCAGGCGGGGCTGCGCTGGACGGCCCTCCGTCCCATCCTCAGCCAGCATCCAGGCCAGCGCCAAAGGCGCCAAGGCCCAGGCCAGCGGCGTCGCATTCACGGCCAACAGCCCCACGGGGCCCAGCCAGATCCAGCGGTTGAAGAAAGCCAGCCAGAACTCGCCCTCCATCAGCCATAGGGCGCCAGCGAAGGCAGCCAAGCCCAGCACGCCCGGGCCCGGATGCAGGTCCGGCAATAGCGCCACCCAAGCCCACGCGCAGAACAGGGCCGTGCTGAAGGGCCGCGCCCCGCGGCGGAAACCGGCGGCCAACAACGCCAGCACGCCCAAGGCCAGCAGCAGGGCATCGGCCGCGCGCAAGGCCAGGGGGCCGAACGCGTGGAAACCCTGGAAAGCGGCCCAATCCCACGCCCAGCTGGCCGCATCAAAGGGCGCGTTCAGGCCGTAGATCAAGGCTTCGGTCTTGGGCAGCGCGCCGGCTTCGGCCAGCAGGCGCCCCAGCGTCAGATGGGTCCAATCCAAGGGCTGACCCTGAAGCGCCAGCGCGCCCAGGGCCACCGCCAGGGCCAAGGCCACCAGCAGGGCCGTGGCATTGAATAAGAGCCGCAACGCGACGGACAAAAGACCCCCTTTTGATCAAAGGCCTATCATAACGCCTAGGACGCCCTTGTGCCACGCCCGGGGCGCCCATCGGACGGAACGGCGTTCCCAGGAGGCCCCGCTTCGCTGCATAATGGTCCGATTCTTGGAGGTGCCCATGTCCGCTGCCGGCCGTCTGCTGGCTTTTCTTGGGATCGGTTTCTGCCTGGCCTCCCTGGCCCGGGCCGATGCCCATGACGATTTCGTGGCCGGCAACGCCGCCGTCGGCCAGAAACAATGGGCCGACGCCGCGCAGGATTACATGCGCGTCACCGCCCAGTTGCCCAAGTACGCCCCCGCCTGGAAAGCCCTGTCGAGCTGCCGCTACTACATGGGCGACTTCGAGGGCGCCGTGGCCTCGGCCGACCGTTACGTGGCCCTGCAACCGGCGGATGCGGCCTTCGCCCATTGGTCCGACAGCCTGCGGGCCAAGTTGAACCTGCCGCCCAGCGCCACGCCCGCGCCTGCCGCCACGCCTGTGCCCACCGTGGCGCCCGCCGCCGCCGACAGCGGCATCCTGGTGGCCGCCCCGCCGCCGGACGCCGAAGCCGAGGCCGTGCCGCTTGAAGCCGCCCAGCAGCTCAACGCTGAGGCCGCCCAAGGCGCGGTCGCCACCGAGCAGAAAGCCCAACAGGACGCCGCCGACGATATGGCCGCCGATGCCGCCCGCGTCAAGGCCGCGCAAAAGGGGCCCACGAGCCGCGCCCGCGCCCAGGTGGGCCTGCGCCTGTTGGGCGGCTGGGCCTTGGGCCTGGGAAGCTTCAGCTACGGCGAATCCGTGGATGACCCCGTCAATTTAAGCCCCCAGGCCTACGATGCGAGCCCGGCCCAGGGCGGCAGCGGCGCGGTCGAAGCGCTGCTGGATGCCGGGCCTCATGTGGAATTGAGCCTGGGCGTCTATCCCGTGGCCTGGACCGACACCCGCGACTCCTCCGCCACCAGCACCGTCACCCGTAGCAACAGCGCCCAGGCCAACGGCCTGCTGATGCCCGTGATGCTCAGCGTGGCATGGCGCCAGGCCTTGACCCAGGGCTGGAGCCTGGTGGCCGCCGGCGGCGCGGGGCTGGCGCCAGGCAACCGGGTCAGCGTGAAGACCCAGACCGTGCAGACCTACGCCACCGGCCTGACCGTCACCACGGCCAACGCCGACTACGACTACGCGGCGGCGCTGGCCTGGCGCGCCGCGGCCGGCGCCGAATGGCAGGCGGGCACGGCGGTCAGCCTCTACCTGGGCCTGCAGCTGCTGGGGGCCGATTTCGCCTCCGTCGCGCCCAGCGGCAACGTCCAGTCCACCGACGAGACCGGCGCCAGCGTGCCGGTGCCTGCGGCCGTGGCCCTGCCAGGGCCCGAGGCGCTGAGCGTGCTCAGCCTGCAGTTCATGGCTGGCCTGACCCTGCGTTACTACGGCCGACCGGCGGCAAAAAATAGGAAGAGGCCTCCCATGAGGAGGCCTCTTTTTTTGTCCCCGGCTCACGGCCCAAGCCGCCCGCGTGAGGCCGCTGATCAGGGTCGGCATCCACTCAATGCGGCCGCGGCACCAGGATCAATGCCTCAACGGCGGATTCCACTTCCAGGCGGAGATGCTCCTCCAGATCGGCCCAATGGGTGACCGGCGGGTGGCGCAAGGAACGCAGCAAAGCATAATTGCCGGCTTGGATCAGGGAGCGGAAGCGCAGCCCCGCGCCACGGTAGGGCAGGACCCAGGCGACCACCCGCGGCAGGAAGCGTTCCTCGATCAGGCGGCGGGACTTGTCATCCCCATCCTGCCAGCCCGCATAGGCCTGCTCCAGCTCTTGGGGTGTCAGCGCATCCAGGCCCGCCACGCAGATCAAATAATCCTTCAACCTTAAGCCTGTTCGCCTGTCCATGGCCGCCTCCGTTGTCACCTGAGGTTTAGACGCGACAGCGGCAGCTTTGTGACGGTGATGCTGGTTACACCCCGCGGGCGCGGGGCTTCGCGCCATGCAGGGCCTCATCCAGGGCCACCTGCACCTGAAAGGCCATGCTCGCCGTGTCGTGGGGGTCCTGGCGCAGGGCCCGCAGCAGGGCCACGTTGCCGCAGGCCAGCAAACGGTCGAAACGCAGGCCCCGGCCGCGGCGTTGCGCGGCTTCGGCCAGCACCCAGGGCAGGTGGCTCTGGGCCAGGGCGCGCAAGGCCAGCGAGTCGCCCGCAGCGGCTTCGTCAGCCAGCGCCGCCTGCTGGGCCGGGCTGAGGCGCGGCAGCTGAGCCACCTGGCCCAGGAAAGCCCGCAACGCCAAGGCTGTCGGCAAGCGGGTCATTTTATCACCGCGAACTTGAGGGTCTGCTCCAGGCCCGGGCCATGGAAACGGGCGATATAAATGCCGCTGGCCAACTCGACCCCCTGGTCGTCCCGGCCATCCCAATCCTCGGCGCTGGCCCCGGCGTCCACCGTGCGCTCAAAGTGGCGCAGATGCCGCCCCAGCCGGTCATAGAGGTCGACCTGCGCCAGCCCCGCCACGGGCATGGTGTAACGCAGCTGCAACGGCTGGCCGCTGCCCGGATGGAACAGGTTGCCTGGGATGCTGGCGCTGCCCTGCGGCAGCCCCGGCTTGGCCAACGGCGTCAAGGTCGGCGTGGTCATGGGGCTGCAAGACACGTGAAGCTGCCAGGGAAGGCTGGCGCCGGAGACCCCGGCCACGCCGTCGCTGGCCACTGCGGACGCCGAGAATACCAGGTCCCCGCAGCCGGCTGAGGCTAAAGCCCAGGTGAAGCTGACGCTGCCGAAGGCCGGCAAGTCGCTAGGCGCCGGCTGCGACCATGCGCCCGGGGCCAGCCCGGCCGCCCGCAGGGTCGCATCGACGCCCTGCAGACTGCTTGGCGACGTGTTCTGCACCACCAGCACCAATGAAAAAGCCTGGCCAGGGAGGGCCAGGCTGTCGCCTGAAAGGCTCAGATTCAACGCCGCCGGGGCGGGGACGGCCAAGGCCAGCAGAGCCGCAAGGATCCCGCTGCCGCCGGGGCGCATGTCACTTCACCAGCATCAACTTGTGCGTATTGGTGAAATCGGGGGCCTGAATGCGCAGCAGGTAGATGCCCGAAGCCGCCATGCCGCCGCTGTCGGCGGTGCCGCTCCAAGTGATCACGGGGCTCGTGCCGTCATAGGCCCCCGCCACCAGGTCCCCATCAAAGAGCACGCTGACCAAGTGGCCCACCCGGTCCATGACCTCGACATGCACATGCCCCGGGGTCGCCAGATAGAAATGGACCGTCGCCGGTGCACCGCCACGGGAAGCGCGGATCACGTTGTTTCGCACTTGGCTGTAGGCCTGCAGCACCGGCTTGCCCTGGGTCACCACCGGAGTGGTCGTCACACCTGAAGCGTGGACCGCCTGCGGCACCGTGGTGGGCGCTGCAGCGGCGCCCAAGGCCGGCGCAGCGGCTGCGTCCTGCGGTGCGGTCTCAAAGTTATGCTCAACGGCGGCGGGCGCGGCCACCGCCGTGGCCTTGACCGCCACGCGGAAAGCGGCCGGATGGGCGGCGGCGAAGGGCTTGCCCTTGGGCGCGGCCACCGCTGCGGTCTGAGCGGCAGGGGCGAAAGCGGGCGCCAGCACCGGCGCGACAGGGCGGAGGACCAGCAGCAGGGCTAAGGCTCCCGCAGCGGCCAAGCCCAAGCCCGCCGGGCGCCACAGGGCCTGCAGGCGCTGGGTCCAGCTGGCGACAGGCATGGACGGGGCGCGACGGGGCAGCACGCCGTCATGCTCCAGGCGGGCCAAGACCTTGTCGCGGAAATCCTGCGGCGCGGCGGGCTCTTCGCGCAGCTGCTTGAGCAGCTGGCGCAGGCGCTGGTCCGTCAACGAAGGGGTGCGTTTCTTCTGCATGGCCTCGTTCTTCATCCTTCTTCCGTCTCGCCCAGGCGCTTGCGCAGGCGGACCATCTTCAACTTCAACTGTTGCCGGGCCCGGCTGAGCCTTGAGCGCACCGTGTTCACCGGCACTTCCAACACCTGGGCCGCGGCTTCGTAGCTCAGCTCCTCGATGTCGACCAATTCCACCACCCGCCGCTGCCCATCCTCGAGGCTTCCCAGCGCCTGCCTCAGCAGGGCCACATCCTCGTTGCGCTGCAGCGCCTCCAAGGCCCCCGCGTCCTTGCTGCGCATCAGCGCGCTGGTGTCGGGGTCGGCCTCACGGGCCTCCAGCAGGCCTTCCAGCGAGGTCACGCCTCCGCGCCCCTTGGCCCGCCAATAGCGCTGGCGGTTGTAGCAGGCGTTCAGGCAGACCCGGTAGAGCCAGGTGGAGAAGCTGCTCTTGCCCTGGAAATCCGGCAGGTGCTGAAAGACCTGGACGAAGACCTCTTGGGCAAGGTCGCAGGCTTCTTCGTAACTGCGCAGATGCCTTAGGCACAGCCCCAGGACCTTGCGTTGGTAGCGGCCCACCAACGCGTCGAAGGCCAGGTTGTCGCCCTGTCGGCACCGTTTGACCAGCTCGTCGTCGCCGGGTTCCTTCATGGGCCGCTCAGGCATGGGGCCTCGGTGGTTGTTCTGTTAGACAAAAGGACGAAGGGAAAGTTCCCCTAAAACCTTTGAACAGGGCCATTCAAACCCTGAAGCTAAACTTAAAATCATTGTTATCAAATGATATTCATGGATCTCGGGTCATTCCATGTCGTGAAAAAAACCGGAGGCGCGCCCGCCTCCCCTCATTCCCGGTGAAACCAGGACCGCCACTGCCGGCCTAAGCCCGCGTCAGGATGGCCTTCATCGAACCATTTCCCGACCAGGTACCCCAAGAGCATCAAGGCCGCCACCAACAGGGCCTTGCTCAATCCCAACGTGGCCCACAGCAGCCCAAAACCCAGGCCCAGCGCGGCGAAGAAGAGGCGGTAGAAGCGGCGCAACGCCCACAGCAAAAGCCTTTCGCTGGTCCCCGCCGGCGTCATGGCCGCGGCGGCCGGCGAAGGCGGACCCGCCCCGGCAACAGCTCGTCAGGCTCCGCCGCCGCAGGCAGGAGCTTGCTGACCATCACCCGCGGCCGCACATCCTGGTCCGGACCCAGGACCTGCTGCAAGCGGCGGCGCAGCCCCGCCTGAACGGCCTCGCTGACCTGGGCCACGTCCACGTCGCCCTGAAGCACCACGCGCGCGTCGGCGCGGATGCCGCGGCGGCCGGCGCGGATGCGCAGCTTCAAGTCCTTGACGCCAGGCACCTCCGCCTTGACCAGGCGCCCCAGGTCCTCCAAGGCCGTCAACGAGACCAGCACTTCGCCCAAAGGGTTGCGCAGCACCACGATGCGCTCGAAACGGCGCTGGCTCAGGTTCGCCCAGACCACCGCCACCGCGGCCAGCAATAGCAGCCCCCCCGCAGCGCCCAGCAGCGGGCGGAAGCCCGAAGCCGAGGCCAGGCTGCCCTCCACGTCCGCCGTCAGGCTGTGGAATCGGCCCAGCATGGCCGGGTCCAACGCGACGCTCAAGCAAGCCGAACCGGCCGCCAGCAGCAGCAGCAGGCCCAGCCCTAAGACCAGCAGGTTCACCGCCTTCATCGCTCAACGCCCCCTGCTGCGCACGCCCTGCACCAGCACTTCCACCTCGCTGACCTCCAGCCCGGTCATGCCCTCCACCGCCTCGCGCACGGCCTCTTGAACGGCCAGGCCCACCAGGGCGATGTCGGCGCCGAAGTCCACCAGCAGGTTCAGGTGCAGGCCCACTTCGCGGCCGGCGGTCTCCACGCTGACGCCCCGCCCGCCAGAATCCACGCCCAGCACCTGGGCCAGGGTCTCCAGGCGGCCGGCGGTCCCCAACCCTGCCACGCCGTTGACCTTCAACGCCGCAGCCGCGGCCATTTCAGCGATGGCCTCATCGCTGACCTGGATGCGTCCCAGCTCCGAGCGCGCGGCAGCCTTCATCTCAACCCCGCTCGCCGTGCATCATCTGCTCGACGAAAGCCGTGGTGAAATGGCCGCTTTGGAAGCGCGGATGGTCCATCACCTTGCGCAGGAAGGGGATGGTCGTGTGGACCCCCTCGATATGGTACTCCTCCAGGGCCCGGCGCATGCGCTGGATGGCCTCCTCGCGGTTGCGGCCCTGCACGATGAGCTTGCCGATCATGCTGTCGTAATGCACCGGGATCACGTATTCCTGGTAGGCATGGCTGTCCACCCGCACCCCGGGGCCGCCCGGCGCATGGTACACCGTGATGCGGCCGGGGCTGGGCCGGAAATCGTTGTCAGGATCCTCGGCGTTGATGCGCACTTCGATGCAGTGGCCGCGCAAGGCCAGCGGGTGCTTGAGGTACTGCTCGCTGATGGTCTCGCCGCAGGCGATGCGCAGCTGCTCCTTGATCAGGTCCACGCCGGTGACGCCCTCGGTGACGGGGTGCTCGACCTGGATGCGGGTGTTCATCTCCATGAAATAGAACTTGTTGTGCTTGTCGAAGATGAACTCCACCGTGCCGGCGTTCACGTAGCCGGCCTGCTTGGCGCAGGCCACCGCCGCCGCCCCCATCTGCTCGCGCAGCTCCGGCGTGATCACGGGCGAGGGGCTCTCCTCCACCAGCTTCTGGTGCCGGCGCTGCACCGAGCAGTCGCGCTCGCCCAGGTGGATGGTGTTGCCATGGCTGTCGGCCAGGATCTGCATCTCGACGTGGCGGGGCTCCTCCACGTACTTCTCCAGGTAGACCACCGGGTTGCCAAAAGCCGCGGCGGCCTCCTGGCTGGCCGTCTGGAAGGCGTTCACCAAGGCCGGGTCGCTGTGGGCCACGCGCATGCCGCGCCCGCCCCCGCCGGCCGTGGCCTTGATGATCACCGGGTAACCGACCTTGCGGGCCAGCTCGAGCGCCTCGTGCTCGTCACGCAGCGGGCCATCCGAGCCCGGCACCAGGGGCACGCCGGCCTGCTTGGCCGTGTCCTTAGCCTGGATCTTGTCGCCCATCAGGCTGATGGTCTCGGGACTGGGGCCGATGAACGTGATGTTGCACTCGCGGCAGACCTGGGCGAAATGGGCGTTCTCGCTGAGGAAGCCATAGCCGGGGTGGATGGCCTCGGCATCGGTGATCTCGGCCGCGGACAGGATGGCGGGGATGTGCAGGTAGCTGGTCTTGGATGGGCCCTTGCCGATGCACACGCTCTCGTCGGCATACTTCACATGCAGGCTGTCCTGGTCGGCCTCGGTGTAAACGGCCACCGTGGAGATGCCCAGCTCCTTGCAGGCGCGGATCACGCGCAACGCGATCTCGCCGCGATTGGCGATGAGGATCTTCTTGAACACGCGCCCCCCTACTTTATGACGTAGAGCGGCTGGCCGAATTCGACCGGCTGCGCGTTCTCGACCATGAACTTGGTGATGGTGCCGGCGGTCTCAGCCTTGATCTCGTTCATCAGCTTCATGGCCTCGATGATGCACACCGTCTGGCCGATCTCCACGCGGGTGCCCTCCTTGGCGAACGGAGGCGCTTCGGGCGTGGGCGAGCGGTAGAGGGTGCCCACCATGGGCGAGTTCACCTGCGTCCCGTCCACGGCCGGGGCTGCGGCGGGCGCGGGGGCGGGCGCCGCGGCGGGCGCGGGGGCAGGGGCGGCCATCGGGGCGGCGGCCATCTGCGCCGGGGCAGCCATCAGCATCTGCGGCGCCAGCAGGGGCTTCTCATCCTTGCGCAGGGCGATCTTCAAGCCCTCTTGCTCGATGTTCACCTCGCTCAGCTCGGCCTTGCGCATCATGTCGATGAGCTTCTTCAGGTCCTTCAGGTTCACCCTGGGGACCTTGGTCGGGCGGGCGCTGGCGCTCTTTTCGGGCGTGGTCATTCGTTCCTCAAAGGGAGGTTCAGGCGCGCTCTAGGTACTTGCCGGTGCGGGTATCCACCTTGATCTGCGAGCCCTCGTTGACGAACATGGGCACCTGGATGCTGAAGCCGGTCTCCAGGATGGCCTCCTTGAACGCGTTGTTCACGGTGTTGCCGCGGATGGCGTCCGAGGTCTGGGTGATCTTCAGCGTCACCGAGGCGGGCAAGCGCATGCCCACGGCCTCGTCACCATTGAAGGTCACGGTGGCCGGGGTGTTCTCCAGCAGGAAGTTCTTCTGGTCCCCCAGCAGCGCCGCAGGCAGGGTCATCTGCTCGTAGCTCTCCTTGTCCATGAAGACGTAGTTCTCGCCTTCCTTGTACAGGAACTCCATGTCCTTCATCTCCAGCTCGGTGAACTCAAAGCTGTCGTTGATGCCGTGGGTGTACTCCACCACGCGGCCATCCTTCAGGAATCGCACCTTGATGCGCACCTTGGCTGGGCCTTTGCCGGGCTTGATGTGGTTGTACTCGGTCACTTCGCATAGCTTCCCGTCGATGACCAAGACGGTGCCCATGCGGGCTTCGGTGGCTCCTAAAGTCGGCATTCAGGTCCTTTCGGCGCGTTAAACGGTGATGAGCTCTTTCGTGGTGCGGTACAGGTTCTCATGCCCAGCCTCTGTGATCAGGACCAGGTCCTCGATGCGGACGCCGAATTTGCCGTCCAAATAGATCCCGGGCTCGACGGTGATGGCCATGCCGGGCCTCAGGCTGTCTTTGGCCTTGGGGCCCACCCGCGGATCCTCGTGGACCTCGGCGCCCACGCCATGGCCGGTGCCGTGGCCGAAACGGGGGCCGTAACCGGCCCGGCCGATCAGGCTGCGGCAGGCCTTGTCCACGTCCCCGGCGGTCTTACCCGGGCGCGCGGCGGCCAATCCGGCCGCTTGGGCCTTTTTCACGATGCCATAGATCCGACGCTGCAGGGGGCTGGGCTTGCCCACGCTCACCGTGCGGGTCATGTCCGAGCAATAGCCTTCGTAACGGCAGCCGAAATCGAAGACGATCAGGTCGCCCTTCTCCACCCGCTTATCCGAAGCCACCCCATGGGGCAGGGCGCTGCGCCAGCCGCTGGCCACGATGGTGTCAAAACTGGGGCCCGAGGCCCCCTCGCGGCGGAAATGGTGCTCCATCTCCCCTGCCAGGGCGCTTTCCCGGACCCCCGGGCGGATGAAGGGGAGGATGTGGTGGAAGGTGAGGTCGGCGATCCGCGCCGCCGCCCGCATGGCCTGGCGCTCTTCCGCGTCCTTGACCAGCCGCAACCCCTCGACCAGGCCCTTGGTCGGCAGCCATTTCACTTTTGGCAGGGCTTGGGTCAGATAGAGATGCTGGGCCACGGTGACCTGGGAGGCCTCAAAACCCACCCGCCGGGCCTTGATCCGCCGGCATTGGTCCACCAGTTCGACCAGCAGGTTCTTCTTCTGCAGGACCACCTTGGCATGCTTCACTTGGCGGCCGGCCTGCAGGGTGTAACGGCTATCGGTCAGGAACCAGGCTTGATCCCGGGCCACCAGCAGGCCGCCAGCGCTGCCCGTGAAGCCGCTCAGATAGTTACGGTTCACATCCGAATAAACCAGCAGGGCGTCCAGATCATCCTGGGATAGCTTGACCTGAAGAGCAGCAATGCGATCGGGCATGAGTCCTACGAACTGGGCCGGGGGGCCGGGTGCAAAAAAGGATGCATAGTCTACAAAAAACAGAACGGAACCGTCAAGTTGCCATCAGTTTTGCTTCGCTTCTGGATCAAATTGTACAAGGAAGCGCGAACGGGCCGGAAGCAGCCATTCCACCTTATGCGCCCCCTTGAACCATCGACGGTGGGTCCCCAACTGGGTGATGGACAGGCCCCATTCGCTTTGGATCTGCATGGATAGGGCTTCAGGACTGGAGATGATGAAGGCTTGCTCCGCCAAAATAGCGCCATGCTTGGGTGTTTCTATCTTTATTCTAGCATAGCGCCCAGCCTTGGCCGGTAGTTTTGAGCGTTTCATATAGAACCGGCCGTCTAAACCGCGGAATTGCAACCAACTGGCCTCAAATTCGCCTGTCTTTGCGGTCAAGAACACTTCCTGCTCCTGCCGATCCATCAACAACTCCAGCACCACCGCGGCGGTGGCCACCGAATGGGCCGATTGCGTCGTGGCGCTCAAACCCATTTCGCCAAAAAGCACCGGCGATGCGGCCAAGGCATCCAAGCATTGCGCCTTCACGGCTTGGCTTTCGGCAAAACTGCCATAGGCAGCCAAGGTCCTAGACAGCAAATACAGCCGCCAGGGCTCCCAGACCCCCTGCTCCATCCATGGCAAAGGCACGCGGCTGAGCCCAGCTTTCAACGCTTGGATCTGCTTGCCGATCCGCGCATCGTCCGGCTCCAGGCCCAGCAGGAGCGGCCAAAACCCATCCAATCCTTGTTGATAGGCCCCGGCCGCGGCATCCCAGGCCTGATCGTGCATGGCCCGCTGGCTATTTTGCGCCCAGCCCAGGCACTGCTCGGCGGAAGCATGGTCGCCGGCGGCATCAGCCAACGCCGAGGCGGCCTGCATCTGCCACGTCACCAGGCTGGTCAGCGGCAAGGACCAGGTTTGAAGGGTGACGGTGGAGGCGCTGGGGCTCAAAGCCAGCAGCGGAGCGGCCCCGGCGGGTGCCAGGGTGGGGGTGGGGAAAAGGACAGGGATCAGCCCCACCTGCCGCCGCAGATAGGCCGGCTTCTCCTCGTCACGGGCGAAGGCATACAAGCCATTCCCGTCGCCATCCCGGTTGGGCGGCCACCAGGCGCACTCATTGCGCAAGCGTTCCCCCAAGCGCTGCAAGAAGGCGCCGGCCCGACCTCCGTCGGGGTCGCGATGATAAAGCTCCCATCCCGCCCAGGCCGCCAGGGGCAGGCCCGCCGCATCCCATTGAAGCTTTTCCTCTCCGGTCAGGGGGGGCACCGGGGCGGGCTGGGCCGCGCTGAAGCTGGTCAGGTCCAACAAGGCCGCTTCGGCGCCCGCCAGATCGCTCTCCGCCACGCCCAGAGCCGCCAACGGGGTGTCGACGCTGGTGAACGTGTCGTTGATGCCCTTGGCGGTGCTGAAGGCGTCGGCCGCCAGGGCGGCGCGGGCCCGATAACGGCCCTGGTCCAAGGCCAGCGCGGCGCGGCGTTGCAAGCGCTGCCAGCGCGGATCCACCGGCGGCAGCGCCCTTCGCAGGCCCATCCAACGGGCTTTGGCCGCCTTCCAGGCCAGGCCCTTGGGCTGGGCGCTGGCGGCCCATTGGGCCACCGCCAGCTTCTGCAGGGCGTCCAGGTCCGGGCCCCAGGCCAGCAGCACGGGCACCCTGAGGACCTGGCCCGGCTGGATCAACTGGGGCACGGTCCAGGTCAGCTCCAGGTCGACCCCCGCCTTCAGCGGCGTGCTGATCCGGGGCGTCAACGACAGCCCGTCGGCCTGGGCGCGCCAGGACTGGGCGCCCATCCATACGCCCACTTGGTCCACCAGGCGGCGGCCGGCCAAGGCGCTGCGGTCCAGGCCCAGCCACACCGCAGGGTAGCGGCCGCTGAGCTCGACGCTGGCCTTCAGGCCCTCCCCGTCACGCCGAACCTGCAGCAGGGGCCTCACCCGCAAGGGCTTGCTGCCCGCGTTCTTCAAGGCCACCGCCGCCACCACCACGTCGGTGTCGCTGTACAAGGTCACGGCTTCGGCCTGCAGGTCGCCAGCCTCGGCCGACTCCTGGACCCAGGTGGGCCAGCGATGGACCGACACCGTGGCGTCCAAGAAACGGGCCGCAGGCTCGCCCTCGACCACCACGCCAAAGGCCCATTGCACCAAGGCCTTGGCCGGGTGGGGGCCCGCTGCCAGGCTTCCAAAGGCGGTGGCGCTGTCCAAACGCCAGCCCAAGAGGCCGCGCTCCTGCCGCCACAGCACGCCATGGCTGGCCCGGTCGCTGAAGGGGAGACGCCCGGCGTCATCCAGGCCCTCATCCTCGGCCGGCACGCCGACGACGGGGCTTAAGGCGGCGTTCAAGCCCGGGGGCGCGGCCAAAGCCAAGCCCAGCCACAGCAGAGAAGGAAGGAGGCGTCGTGTCATGGGCGGGATCAGGCCAAAGGATCGGTCAGCGCCAGGGCTTGGAAGCCCTCGGCGCGCAGGCGGCAGGCGTCACAGCGCCGGCAGGCCCTGGCGCGGGCGCCCTGCCCTTGAGGCTGGTAGCAGGTCCAGGTGTGGGCGTAGTCCACGCCCAGCGTCAGGCCCAGCGCCACGCTGGCGGCCTTATCCAAGCGGCCCAGCGGCGCGACGATGCGGAAGGCCTGGCCTTTGCGGCCGGCCCAAGTGCCAGCGTGCACGGCCCGCTCGAAAGCGCGGAAGAAGGCCGGGGTGCAGTCCGGATAGCCTCCCTGGTCGCTGAAGCACCACCCGCCCCAGACCTCGCGGGCGCCCACGCTCTCGGCGAAGCTGGCCGCCGCCGCCAGGAACACGCCATTGCGGAAGCTCACATAAGTGCTGGGCTGGCCCGCCTTGACCCCGCTGGTGCGGATGACCCCGCCGTCCACCAGGGCCCCGCTGGCGATGGGGCCCAACGGCAGGCGCAGGACCACATGCTTCTCCATGCCCAGGCGCTTGGCCTGCCAGCGGGCCGCCGCCAGCTCGCGCTGATGGCGCTGGCCATAGTGGAGGCTGAGCGCATAGAGGCTGCGGCCCTGGGCCTTGGCCACCGCCGCGGTGATGGCGCTGTCCATGCCGCCCGAAAGGAGCACCACGGCTTTGGTTGGGCGTGCTGTCATCAGGATCCCTTGATTCATCCCTTCCCTTCATGGGAGGGGGAAAGCCCTACTTCCTTCTGGCGTCCCCATGCAGCACCCGATGCCATTGCGGCTGGACCCGCAGGTCCCAGCCTTGCAGCGGGCCTTGGCCCAAGGGCAGCACAGCGGCTTCCAACGCCCGCATCCGTTGCAGGTAATCCCCCGGGGCGTAGGCTTCGGGGATGAAGAAGACCGGCGGCCGGCGCTTCAGCCGCGGCAAGCCCTGCAGCAGCTCCACCGCCGTGGCCAAGTCGCGGGGTTCAGGCTTGCCCTGGCGCCAGGTGATGACGAACTTCAGCTGCAGCCGGTCGGGGGCGTAGGCCTTGGCCAGCAAGGCCAGATTAGCGGGGTCAAAATCCATGCTCGCGCTGCGGGGCGAGGCCGCTCCCTGCGGCCCGCGCCAGCTCCATTTGGGCGCCACGCTCCACAGGTCCACGCAGGCGGCCAGGGCCCGGGGATGGCGGCGGCCATTGCTCTCCAGCTTCACCTTCAAGCCCCGCTGGCGCAGGCGGCGGGCCAGGCCAGCCAAGGCTTGCAGCTCGGCCGCACCGCGCCAGGTGGGCTCGCCGCCGGTGAAGCTGACCCAGCCCGCGCCGCTGGCCACGGCGGCGGCTTCAAGCACGGCTGGCTCCAGCTCGCGGGCCTCGTCCTCACGGAAGCTGCTGAATTTGCTGTCGCACCACCAGCAGCGCAGGTCGCAGCCCGACAGGCGCACCAGGTAGGTCGACGCGCCCAGGGTCGAGCCTTCGCCCTCCAGGCACAGGTAGTGCTCAGTCACGCGCAAACGGCCCTTTTTCAGGGGTTCCAGAGGCTTCAACGGCGCGGCTGGAAAAGGCATCAGGCCTGCAGGAAGCGGTTGTGGGCCTTCTCTTCGGCGATATCGCTGGCCGGGCCGTGGCCGGGATAGACCTTGGTGGCGGGAGGCAGGACCCACAGCTCCCGGCGGATGCTGTCGATCAGCTGAGGGTGGCTGCCGCCTTCGAAATCGCTGCGACCGACGCTGCCGGAGAAGAGGGTGTCCCCGCTGAAGAGGCTGCCCGACGCGGGGTGGTAGAAGCACAAGCCGCCCAGCGTGTGGCCAGGGGTGCCCAGGACCCGCAGGTCCATGCCGCCGACCTGCAGGACCTCGCCGGCCAACAGCCAGCGGTCCACGCCCGGCTTGGTGGTGCTGCCCATGCCATAATAGGCGAAGCTGTCCTCCAACACTTCCAGCAGCTCGGCGTCGGCCTTGCTCAGCCCAAAAGGCACGCCATAGGCGTCCTTCAAGGCTTGCACCGCGCCGACATGATCAAAATGCCCGTGGGTGGCCAGGATCAGCACCGGCTTGACCCCCGCCGCCGAAATGGCCTGGCGCAAGGCTTGGGGATCGGAGCCCGGATCCACCACCACCGCTTCACGCCGGGCATCGTCGTACAACAGGTAGCAGTTCTGCTCAAGGTTACCGTTGACCAGGGTCTTGACCACATAAGCCATGGCGGGCTCCAAGCTAGACGAAGGCGTGATTTTAACAGACGGAACGCTGGCCAGCGCCACAAAAACCCTGCTTGGCGAGCCGCTCAGTTCCTTTTAGTATGGTGGCATGCAAAAGAATGCTGAAAAACCCGCGAACATCGGCGGTTGTGACCGCTGTGGCCGCCCCATTGTCCTGAGCAAATTCACGCTTTGCTATGAGTGCCGTCTCCTGGAAAAGCAAGACGTTGAAAAAGCCTTGGACTACTTGAAGCTGAATCGCGGCGCCACGCTGGCCCAGGTGGCCCAGGCCACCGGCGTCGACGCGCAGTTGGTGCTGCGCCTGATCCGGGGCGGCCGGATGGAAGTGGTCTCCAAAGAGCGGGTCACCAAGAAAAAACGTTGATGCCAATAGGCGGAACATCCGTGTGAGGCCTTTTGTCACATTTTTGCCCCGCAGCCCGTATAATCCTACGAAGAAACCCGTTGCCTTGTTCTCCGACTGACCTGCCATGCGCGTGCCGCTGCCTCCCTCTTTAAAGAACGAACGCGGGCAGATGTTCGCCGGCTATATCGTGGCCATCCTGGTGCTGATGGCACTGGCCATCAGCGTGGTGCAGAAGACCGCCTTATTCAACAAGGACAGCAAGAACGACTACTACCGGCAGCAGGCCATCAATGTGGCCATGGCGGGCTTCGAGGACGGGGTGAGCTACTTCCGCCGGCAACCAGATGGCGTCTACCTGTCCGCCTATCCGGCCTATGCAGCCAGCAGCCCCCAGCGTGTCACCTATGGCGCCTGGCCCCTATGGCCGGATTCGGTCTTCCTGCCTGGGCCCAATGACACCGACTACTACGCCCAAGACCTCACTTACACCACCTTCCCAGCTGGCGGCTCCCCGGTCTTCATCAGCGCGGCCGCCATGATCCGCACCGTGGCCTTGGAAGACTACAGCACCACCAGCACCGCCACGGACGCCAAGTCCTCACGGCTGTGGGGGCGTTACGTGCTGCGCCGCCAGAACGTCCGCAACTGGGACCCCAACAACAACACCAGCGACGCCAACACGGACCCTGAAGCCGTGCACGACCTGACGCATATCCTGGGATACAACACCCCGGGCACGGGCAATTACTGGTCCATCTTCTCGCGGGGCTATGTCTTCTCCAACCCCACCGACATCACCATCCCGGCGGCCCATGTGGGCAACAGCCTGCTGAACGCCCCGCTGCGTTACTACAACGGCAAGCAGCTGCTCAGGGCCACTGCTGCGGTCTATGGGGAGATCAACCGCCTCAATTTCAACACCCCCAACGCGGCGGTCTTCGTGTGCAAGGGCAACACCCTCACGGTGATGACCACCGGCGTGGTGCTGGGCACCAACGGCTATGCCATGGCTGACAGCGACAACGCTGGCCCTGGGACGAATAACGGTCAATGCTCGGGCAGCAACGGCCAGGTGGTTCCAAACACCAGCATGGCGCCGAGCATCGGCTTTGTGTTCCCGGGTCAGAGCCAACAGACGCTGAGAAAGCTGGCCGGCACCGGCATCCTTTACAGCAACACCGACTTCCCTTGCAGCAACAGCCTGACCTTCTCGGCCCAGGTGAGCCAGACCGTCTTCTACTACTGCACCAACACCGCCACCGTCACCTTCGCCACCGGCGACTGCCATGTGCTCAGCGGCGTGGGCCTGGCCATCTTCAACGGCCCCCTGGTCATCCAGGCCAAGAACCAGAGCGCCTGGGCCGGCATCGTCTACGTCGGCGGCGGCGTGAACATCCGCGGGCCCGGCAACATCTCGGGAATGCTCATCGCCACCGGGCCGGTGACCATCGGTTACAGCACAGACGATGACAAGGCGGTGGTGGAATTGAACAACGACGCCGTCATCAACACCCAGAACTTCTTGCAGCAGTTCAAGGTGATCGTCCAATCGGTCGTCGTCACGGGCAGCTAGCCCGGGAGCCTTGCCATGAGCCTGTTCCGCCTCCTTCGCCGACCCGCCGGCCCCCGATCACGGGGCCAGTCATCCGTGGAAGTGATGATCGCCATGGCGCTGCTGGCCATCATCAGCCAGTCGGTGCTGCTGGTGGTGCGCACGACCTCGCGCCAGAATGTGGCCAACCGCGACCGCCTCCTGGCCATGGAAAAAGCCGTGCAGATGCTCGAGGAGCTGCGCAGCGTGGTCATGGACGAGACCGCCCAGGTCACGGTGCTGGACCAGCCCTGCTACAACGACGGGCGCGACGCCAGCGGCAACCCGGTGCTCAAGTACACCTTGACCACCCGCCTGGACATCACCCAACCCGGCGGCGTGGCCCAGCCCGACTACCAGACCGGCGTGGCCCCGCTCAGCGGCAACCCCATCCGAGGCACGGGCTACGAATACGTGCGCAACACCGAGATCATCAATTACACCACGGCGAACGGGACCATCATCGACCCCAACATGCGCAAAGTCTGGGTGAGGGTCTGGGCGGCCAAGCAGAACCCCGGCGCCACCGCCAACAGCACGCCCACCGCCCAGAACGTGGGCCAGCCCCTGGCCCAGGTCTACGGCATGGTGCACAGCCTGGGCTCGGCCAACCAGCCCGGCCAGGTGCTGGACATGTACCTGTTGGCGCTGGAAAGCGTGCCCGGCTGGTGGAGCCGCACCTCCGAACTGATCCCGCTGTTCAGCTCGGCGCTGGTCAGCCTGCAGGCCCGCAACCCGGGCCTGTATATCCGGCCCCACTGGGTCAACCGCATGTCCTTCGGCCGCGACTTCGAGTACACGCCCGAGTACAACAACGCCGTCAACGCCAGCACCAGCGGCTCCTTCAAGAAGACCTACGTCTATCCCGGCCTGATCACCTACGACGATGGCCCGGACGACTACTACCTGCTGAGCCAGTTCAGCGGACGCCTGAATGTGGACGGCGTCCTGACGAACACCAACCAGGCCCAGGGCGGGCCAGGAGCCCCATTCAACAACAGCCTGGGCTACCCCATCGCCGACCAGTTCAACCAGGCCACCCGCCTGGGCGATGAGGAGCGCATCTACCAGGCCCTGTGCCAGATAGCCTCGAACAACAACATGCCCAACCCGCAGATGAGCTGGCGCCAGATCCAGGAGCGCATGAACAACCCCAACCACCCGGATTTCCCCAACTACATCAACAGCATCCTGGTGAACCTGCACGGTGAGATGGTGCCGGCCGTCCCGCTGCGCAACTACTCGGACGCGGCCAAGGACCCGGAGTACTACTGGAACACCGTGCGTTACGACCCCCTGGGCAATCCCTTGACGCCCCGGGCCTTCCGCGCCGTCACCCACGCCGAACGCCTGGCGTACAGCGAAACGCCGAGCGGGCCGGTGCCATCCACGGTCACGCTGAGGGTCTATGCCTGGGACATGAACCCGCCCGCCGACCCCATCACGCCGGCGCTGGAGAACGACATCCTCAACGACGTGACGCTCTTCATCCCCGGAGCCACCGCCGAGGACAACCTGAGCAAGATATGGCGCCTGAAGGGCAACTCGCATAACAGCTACGGCTGGGTCAGCCAGACCGCCAGCAATTGGAATAGCGGCGTGGATGGCAACGGCAACCCGGTCTTCTTTGACGGCCCCACGCTGGCCGGGTCCACCTGGGTGGCCGACGACTACACCCCGGCCAACCGGGGACAAGGCCTGCGCATCCACCTGCAGGGCGTCACCCCGACCGCGCGCCTGTACTACGGCCCCCCCAACTAAGGGCACTGCCATGAGCACCGTGCCAACACCCTCATCCTTCCGCCGCCTGGCCCTGAGCCTGTTCCTAGCCTTGGGCCTGGGCGGCCCGTTGGCGGCCGCCATCACCTATGGCGGTGACGCCACGTTCTCAAGCACCGTGACCACGTCCAACACCAGCGTCAGCCTCGGCCTGGGCAGCACCGGGGCCAACGCCATCCTTTTCGTCATGGTGGAATCGTCGGTGAGCTTCACCAGCCCCACCATCACCTACAACGGCGTTACCATGAACACCATCGGCGTCGTCGGCACCTACAACGGCACGGTGACGCTGTACCGCGAGCTCTTCTACGTCACCAACTTGGCCAACAACAAGACCTTGAGCATCACCTCCGGCTCGACCGCGCTGGACAACGGCAGCGGAAAGCCCTGGAATTACCTGTGGTTCACCTACAACGGCGTCAACACCAGCAGCCCCATCGGCAACAAGAGCGTCGGCAACACCTACAACGCCTCCGGCAACAGCTGGCCCACCGTCACCGCCAGCTTCAGCTTCACCCCATCGGCTAGCACCAGCCGCATCGTCGAGCTGGCCATGATCCAAAGCGGCAGCAACAGCTGGAGCAATTACGGCGTGGGCTCGGGCACCAACGAATCCTCCGGCGGCATCAGCATGTGGAGCTGGGCCCCGGGTTATGGCCTGAGCGACTACGCCCCCGGCAGCATCGCCGCGTTCAGCGTGTCGCAGAGCATGAAGCCCAACTGGAACGCCACCACCATCTATGGCTGGGCCGTCGAGCTGCTGCAGGGCTCCACCAATTCCCCGACTTACACCCCTGCCACGACGCCGTCGCCCACGCCCACCCGCACCCCCACCCGCACCCCCACGCCCCCGCCGGGCAGCCCCACGTTCACGACCACCGTCACCCCTGGGAGCTGCTTCAACAGCACCCCAGCCTTCGCGGTGAACTGCGGCGGCAGCTCCTACACCGGCGGCGTGACCTGGGCGGCGGACCAAGCCTACACGGCGGGCAACTGGGGCTACACCGGCGGCACCCCCGGCAGCAACGCCAACACCATCACCGGCGGCGACCCCACGCTGTACCACAGCAACAATGCCGGCGCGGGCCTGGGCTACAAATTCAACCTGGCGTCGGGCAACTACCAAGTGGTGCTCTACTTCGCCGAGACGCAGTACAGCGCCAGCGGGTCGCGGGTGATGAGCGCCTATATGAACGCGGTCACGCTGACCAGCGGGCTGGACGTCTACGCCGCGAGCGGCGGCAAGAACATAGCCCATGCCGTCACCGGCACCGTGACGGTCGCCGCCGGCGTGCTGACGGTGAACTTCACGGCCAGCGTCGGCGCCCCCATGGTCGATGCCATCGAGATCTTCCCCGCCTGCGGGATGATGCAGACCCCCACCTTCAGCGCCACGCCGTCGCCCACGTTCACGCCCAACCCCCCCATCTACCAGGGCCTGAGCCCCACCACCCGCCTTTACGGCCTGGAATACATCCCCTTCCCCCCGCAGGGCAGCGGCACCACCGCCTTCACCAGCCTGGATATCAGCTTCACCTCGGCCAGCACGCTGCTGGAGAAGCCCAAGAACACCGCCCGCTGGCGCATCGAGCTGGTGGGGCTCAGCTTGACCGTGGGGGCCGACGTGGCGTCCGTGGAGACCCGCATCGGGCCCTACGGGGTGACGTGCACCACCGGCTACCTGGACGCCAACACCCAGGGCAACAACTACAACCTGCAAATGCCCGACCGACCGCAGGACCTTAGCACGACCTACGCCTACCTCACGGCCTCAGCTGTGCCCATCACCGAGTCCTATGACGTGATGGGCGACCCCCGCTATGTGCCCTACCTGGACATGATGCATTCGGGCACCACCGGCTTCGCCGACAATTACAATTGGTTCTTCCGCGACCTGACCACGGACAGCTCCGGCGCCTGGTACACCCAGTACGTGCCCAACGCCAAGTTCAACGACTACAACGGCCAGCCCAACATCGACGTGCCCAAGGCGTTCATGCTGATCCGCGAGGGCGTCATGATCAGCCGCAGCATCTACACCAGCGTCTGCGGCTGGAGCGCCTACTATATCGGCGGGGGCGGCGAGATAGGGGGTGACTCCGACAACGCGTTGACCAACGCGGTGCCCACCTATGGCGGGCCCTGGAACAGCAACAGCGCGCCCTTCTACGTCGACGAGATCATCGGCGCCAGCACCTGGGTCCGCAACAGCGCCGGATGGATGTCCATGCCCTTCATCGGCGAGCTGTGGCCGGACAACCAATACCACAGCGACTGGGCCAGCAACGGAACCACCGGGACCAGCGCTACCTGGGGCAACCTGCGCAACATCCTGCAGGGCGGCAATGCCTATCGCGACAGCATCGCCAACTTCGGCAAGACCTACGTGGCCAGCGGCAACTACAGCTCCACCTATCCTTTTGTGCTGGTCCAGCACCGCAACCAGGGCAACGGCAGCGCCACCTTCATGAATTCGACGGATGGCAGCAGCACCAATCCCTTCAACCACAGCGGCCTGGGCAGCGCCTATAGCGCCCCCGTCCTGCCGGACGGCACCAGCCTGGGCAACGATTTCAATTTCGCCATGCCGCCCACCTTTGCCGTGACCCGGCCCTGGGCCCTGAACCTGGGTGGCAACACCCCCCAGGAATGGAGCATGGCCCCTTACAACGTCAGCCGGCCCATCATCAACGCCTACACGGGCCAGCCGGTGGCCGTGGCCACCCCCGGCTTCTACGACTACACCGGCGCCGAGAACTTCTCGTCGGCGCCCATCCGCATGTACGACACCGGCGGCGTCATCGACCCGCGCGGCGTCCCTTCGGCGGGCTGGTTCGTGGTCAACGGCTTGGCGCCGTCCACCCAATCCGGCTACAGCTTCGTGGCCCGCTTCGCCCTGTTGGGCTGCCTGCGCACCTTCCTGGACGCCGGCGTGCCCACGGTGGCGGCCAGCTTCACCAGCGGGGCCAACCGCATCGGGGCAGCAGGGCCCACCTTCCGCATCGCGCCGGTGCCCCTGGTGCAGATCACCGTGCCCACCAACAACCAGGACATGAGCCATTACAGCAACATCACCATCAATTGGAAGGAGCGCTACGCCCGCTGGGACGGCTACCGCTACACCGACAACTACCCCTGCATCGACGGCCCGCAGAGCCCCGACCCCAACGGGAACTACTGCCCTCAGCTGACCAGCCAGGGTGGCGACCCGACCAAGGAATGGCACGACCCCGAGGGCTTGGTCTTCAACGTGAAGTATTCCACGGACCAGGGCGCCACGTGGACCTCCTGCCTCACCGGGGCCAACGCGCTGGCGGGCGTCTACCTGCCGGGACCGGATTCGATCCCCTATTCGCCGACCTACCTCTACACCAGCACGTGGGACGTGTCCTCGCTGCCGGCGGGAAAGAAGATCGTGAGGGTGGAGGTCTACCGGGTGGATTACCCGCAGCACTACGGGTTCCATGACATCCAGATCACGACGCAATACCCATGAGCCGGCGCCGCGGACAGGCCGCCGAGCGCGGCTACAGCCTGGTGGAGCTGATGGTGGTGGTGGGCATGGCCGGCATCACCATCGGGGCCATCACGCGCTTCGCCTTCCGGGCCCGCCTGGACATGCTGCGCCAGGAAGGCGCCGGGGAGCTGGTGCTGCGCAACGCCCGCATCAGCGAGAACCTGCGCTCCACCGTGAAGACCGCCCAGCTGGCCGTGGTCAACGGCGGGGCCGACTTCAGCGGCCTGCGGAGCTGGGTGCTGAAAAGCGTGTCCGCCACGGGCGCGCCCGTGCCAGCGGCCTTCAGCGCCCCTTTGACAGCCAGCCCCTTGCGCGAACCCCTGCTGAGCCAAACGGCCCAGGGGCTCTGGGGCGACGAGCTGATGCTGGTGGTGGAGGCCGGGCCCATCAGCTTCACGGCGTCATCCACCGCCTGCACCGAGGTCATCAACGTCGACCGCCTGCAGTTCGTCTACATCTACCTGGGCAAGGTCCCCGGAGCCACCATGCCCAACGGCTCGGCGGCCCTGCGGCTGGTGGAATGGCGCAGCCAGCCGGTGGTCTCCTTCCAGTCGATCTCGGCCTATGTGGGGACCAACAGCTGCTCCGGCCGCCTGACGGCCGCTGCCATGGCCCTGGTGACCGCGGGTTACAGCACCGCCTTCGACCTGAGCAACCCCAGCCCCCAGGCCACGGCTTTTTACCAGGTCTTGAGCCCCACCGCCGGCAACTGGAACTGTTGGCAGTTCTTCGCCTCCGGGAACCCCCCCAACGTGGCCGAATCCAGCTGGGCCTATCTGGACGATTTCGATTACGTGCAGAGCTACAAGTGCCACCCCGGCTTGGACTATGGCCGCATCAGCCGCGGCGCGGCGATGGCCACTATCACCGCCCCCTCCACCTTCAGCGTGGCCTACGATAACGTCAGCCCCAATGCAAATCCCACCCTGAAAGTGATAGGCTTGGAGGCCCCGGGCGGGAACATCTTCGTGCCGAAGTACGCCCTGGCTGACGAGAACTATCCCGGCTTCCCCGGCGGATTCGAGGTGAGCATGGTCGGCGCCCCCAATTCACGGGAATTCTTCATCCGCCATGTCCTGATGATGGCGGGGGCGGTGCGGGCTAACGCGCCGGCCTCGACCTACATGGCCCAGGAAAAATCCGATGACATCACCGTCCACCTCCCGCAGTGAGGGGCGCGCGGCCTTCCGCCGCGCCCAACGCCTGCAAGCCACCGTCCGCTGGACCGGGCGCTGGTTCATCGCCCAAGGCCTGCTCTACTGCCTCATGAACGATTGGCTCTGCCAGCATGCGGGCCTGCGCTGGCAGGACCTGATGGTCCCTTATATCCGTGTCAGCGGCGTGGCCTTGTTGACCCTGGGCCTGTTGGTGAACGCGGGCTTGCGCTCGGCCCGCTACCAATACATGGCTGTGGACGGCGTCATCCTGTGCCTGCTGGCCCAGGCCTATTTCGGCCTCAGCTACTGCCTGTCAGGGCATGCCCTGGCGCACTGGGAATGGCTGGCTTTGGTGGTGAACTTGGGGCTGGGAGCCACGTTGACGGCTTTCCGCACCCGCAGCCAGGAGATGGATGCGGCCTCCGCCGGCCCCTTGCTGGCGCTGCCGGTGACCGAGCTGGCCCGCAGCCTGAAGCAAGGGCGGTGGAAAGAGGCCTGGAGCCAGCTGACACGGCCACGAGCCGAGGACGTGGGCCCTGATCCCGGGCTGCCCGGCCAGGATGGCAAGAAGTCGGAAGCCCTGCCCCACCTGGAATAGGGCGGGTCAAAAAAGAGAAGGCCCGCTCGATCGAGCGAGCCTTCTCTTTTTTTGCCGCCGGCCGGCCGGTTAGAGCCCGGTCTTGGCTTTCACCAGGATGCTGGTCAGATCCTCGTCGTCGTAGATCAGGGTCAGGCCCATCTTGTAGCGGGGCGTGTTGAACAGGTCCTCGACCCCGCCCGTCAGGCGGAAGTCCCGCAGGAAGGCGATGCTGGCGCCGAGATCCAGCTGGCTGACCACATTGCCGAAGCGGTAGATGTCGGCGGTGAACTCCACCGGCGCCCAAGCCACCCAGTCACCCAGGCGGAAGTCCAGGCCCGCCGCCACCGAGCTGCGTTTCACGCCGCCGCGGATGAACACCGGCGTGCCCAGCACGCGCCAGGCCAGCCAGGCGTTGTAGCCCATGACCCCGGTGCCGCCCAGGCTGTTGTCCTGGGCGGTGAAGGTCAGTCCCTGGTTGAAGTAAGTGACGCCGCCTTCGTAGTAGCGGTCGTTGTTGGGGATGATCCGCAAGCCCACGGTGGCGCCGTAAAGCTGGTTGGTGTACTCCTCCATCCCCAGGCTCAGGTGCCACTTCACCGCCTGGGCCTTGGCGGTCATCTGGTCGGCGCTGTCGATCAGGCGCTGGGCGCTGGCCACGGCCTGATCCACGGCCTTCTTGGTGTGCTCGTCCAGCAGCTTGGTGTTGACGGACTGCTCGATGTCGCCGATGCGGCCGGCGGCGGCCTTGAGCTCGTGCACCGCGCCCACCAGCTCCTTGTACAGGGCGTCCTCGTTGAACAGGCGGCCCATGGTCCCCTTGCCGCCCTGCACCCCGGCCAGCAGGGCGTTGACGTGGTCCAGCGTCTGCTTCAACTGCCCGGCGATGTCGTTCATGCCGGCCAGGGCGCTTTGGTAGGGCTGGGTGGGCAGGATGTCGCCGTCGGCCAGCTGGGCCTCGCCGGGCTTGCGCAGGTCAGCCTTGATGTCGACGAACACGTCGCCCAGCAACCCTTGCGCCACGATGTCCATCTCGGCGCCCTTGGGGATGATCTTGGTGATGCGCCGCTCGATCTCGACCACCACCACCAGGGGCGTCTCGGTGCGGTTCTCGTCGATGCGCACCGAGACCACGCTGCCCACCTCGGTGCCGCGGTAGTAGACCGGGGCGCTGTGGCGCAGGCTGTCCACCCGGTCAAAATAGCCGGTCACCTTGATCTTGTCGCTGAAGAAGCTGGCCCCCCGCACGGGGAAGAAGAGCACCCACACCAGGATCAGGAAGCCGCCCAGGCTGAGCAGCCCCACGCGGGTGTTCATCTTGGCCAGCTCAAGGCTGCGCTTCATAGTGCCTCGCCCCTGAAGAATCGCATGAGGAAATCATCCGGCTTGGCCCGCAGCTCGGCTACCGTCCCCAGCCACAGGGGGGCGCCGTCGCGCAGCAGCAGGAACCGGTCGCCCACGGCCCAGGCGTCCACTAGGTTGTGGGTCACCATGATGCTGGAGACCTTCTTCTGGGCCTTGATATCGTTCATCACCTTGCAGAAGTTCTCGCAGGTGGCCGGGTCCAGGCCGGTGGTGGGTTCGTCGTACAGGATCAGGTCGGGGCTGTAGATCAGGGTGCGGGCCGCGGCCACGCGCCGGCGCATGCCGCCCGACAGCTCATTGGGGAACAGGTCGATGGTCTGCTCCAAACCCACCAGGGCCAGGGTCTCGCGCACGCGCCGCTCCACCTCGGGCAGGCCGGCGGCGTTGTCCATGCCGTGCTCCAGCAGGTAGTAGCCCACGTTCTCGCCCACGGTCAGGCTGTCGAACAGGGCGCCTTCCTGGAAGACCATGCCCATCTTGTGGCGCAGCTCCACCCAGTCGGGCTCGGTGAGCCCGTCCAGGCTCTTGCCATTGAACTCTATGCCGCCCGCATCGGGGTCGTAGAAGCCCATGAGCAGGCGCAGGATGGTGCTCTTGCCCGATCCCGAGCCCCCCAGGATCACCAGGTTCTCGCCGCGCGGCACGTCGAAGCTGACGCCTTTCAGGACCGGCGTGCCCGGGTTGTAGCTGAAGTCCACGCTTTTAAAGCGGACGATGATGTCGGCGGCCACGGCGCTCAATCCGTCAGGGCCATCATGACGATGCCCACCAAGGCATTGACGATGAACAGCCAGATGCAGCAGGTCACCACCGTGGAGCTGACGCTCTTGCCCACGCCGCGCACGCCGCCCTCGGTGCGCAGCCCGTACCAGGTGGAGATGACGCTGATCATCCAGCCGAAGACGAAGGGCTTCACGAAACTGGAGCTGGTGTGGCGGAAGTAGACGGACATCTTGGCCTGGTACCAATACATGCTGTTGCTCACCGTGGACACCAGCCAGCCGCCGAAGATGACGGACAGGTCGGTCAGCAGCACCACCGGCAGGGCCACCAGGGTCATGCCCCAGATGCGCGGGCTGGCCAACTTGCGTTCCGGGTCCTGGCCCAGGGCCTGGATGGCCTCCACCTGGTTGTTCACTTTCATGCTGCCGATCTCGGCGGCGAAGGAGGCGCCCACCCGGCCGATGAACATCAGGCTGACCACCAGGGGGCCCAGCTCGCGGATGGCGGTGACGCCCAGCACGCGGCCGATGGTCAGCTTGGCGCCATAAGCGTCCAGTTCGGCTTCCAGGAACAGGGTCTGGGACAGCCCCGCGAAGAGGCCGGCGAAGAGCACCACCGGCAGGCTCTGCCAACCGATGAAATAGGCCTGCTCCAGCAGCTCCACCGGCTTGATGGGCTGGCGGATGCCCTTCCAGGTGGCGCGCACGGCGAAACTGGCGAAGTCGCCCAGGGTCTCAAAAAAGGAGCTGATGCGTCGCAACATGGGCCCGATTATCCCCGCATAAAGCCCTTAGGGCAAGGCTGGCCGGGCGTCCCCGGGATGGTGTAGGGTTGTGGTCGCAAAGATGTAACAAAGACCTTGGGAGGCCGATTTGAACGTGCTCTTCTTCATCATCGCGGGCTTGGGCGGCCTGGCCCTGGGCTGGCTGCTGGGGCGGCAGGCCGGGCAAGCCGAGGGCGGGGCCCTGCGCGAGCGGGCTGCCCGCGCCGAACAGGCCGCCGACGAAGCCCGCCGCCAGTTGGAAGGCGACGGCCAACGCCTGGACAAGCTGAAGGTCGAGCTGGCCTCCGAGGCCGCCCGGCTCTTGAAGGAGCAGAGCGGGGAGCTGCGGGCCGAGGCTGGGCGCCACTTCGACGGGGTGGTGGCCCCGCTGCGCCAGAACCTGGAGGACCTTAAGGCCCTGGCCAGCCGGATGCATTCAGAGGACCAGGCCAGCCGCAACACCTTGGGCGAGCAGGTCCGGGCCCTGGGCGAGCAGCACCGGGTCTTCTCCGTGCGGGCCGAGGAGCTGGCCCGCAGCCTCAACGGCAACGCCCAGGGCCAGGGCAAGTGGGGCGAGATGATGCTGGAGAGGGTGCTGGAGCTCAGCGGCTTGCGCAAAGGCAGCGAATACCTGCCGCAGGGCGAGGGCCTGGGCCTCAAGGCGGCCGATGGGTCGGCCCAAAAGCCTGATGCGGTGATCATGCTGCCCGACGGCAAGCACCTTCTGGTGGACGCCAAGGCGCCGCTGGACGGCTACTTCGCCCAGCTGCAGTCAACCGACGAGGCCGGCCGCATCGGGGCGGCCCAGGCCCTGGTGAAGGCTTTGAAGAAGCAGATCAACGACCTGTCCGTGCGGGCCTACCATTTCAACGAGAAGCTGGCCTCGCCCGAATTCACGCTGCTCTTCGTGCCCATCGAGGCGGCCTTGGGTGCGGCCTTGCAGCAGGAGCCGGCGCTGATGGAGGCCGCGTGGGAGAAGCGGGTGGTGCTGGTGGGGCCCAACATGCTCTTCGGCACGCTGAAAGTGGTGGGGCAGATCTGGGCCCAGGAGCGCCGCAGCCAGAACGCCGAGGAGATCGCCAAGCGCGGCGGCCTCCTGTACGACAAGCTGGTGGGCTTCGTGGCCGACCTGGGCGCGGCGCGCACGGCCATGAAGAGCGCCTTGGACGCGCAAGAGGAGGCCCACAAAAAGCTGGTCTCCGGCCGGGGCAACGCCATCAGCCAGGCGGAGGAGCTCAAGCGCCTGGGCGCACGGGTCAGCAAGGAGCTGCCCAGCGGTTGGACCGAGGCCGCCGGCAAACTGGACTAGGCTGGCGGCGCGTCCCCTTGCATGGCGGCTGCGCCATAGGAAACAGAGCCCGGGCCTTGGCCCGGGCTCTTGTATTTGAAGGCTTTTTCGTTGCCCAGGGCCTGGCACGCGCCTTGCTCTCCAATAGGGCGTAGGCAGAGACGCGGCCCTCATCCATACGTCACCCGCCGCCCTCTGAACTTCTTGGGCAACGCACCCCGACCCACCCCCCCCCTCACGTCCGGACGTCACGGCCTGGAGCAAAAAAAGCTCCAGGCCGCCCTTGTTTGTACCGGCATCAAGCTCGATCGATTTTGGCTTCACATCCTATAGGCGTGTATTTGATAAATTGTTTATTTATAGCCATTTTCAGGGTCGTAACCTACCAAAATTACTGACGTTATCGTATCATCGTGCCATCGATCCCGTGCCCTCCCCCTTGCTTCGCCCCCACCCATGCCCGTCATCGATCAGCACCTGCAACGCGCCATCGATCTCCATGCTTCTGACCTGCACCTGGGGGCGGACGCCCCCGTCTATGCCCGGGTCCTGGGCCGCTTGCAGCCCCTCTCCGAGCAACGCCTCAGCCCCATCGAGACCGAATCCATCATCAGCGAGTTCCTCAGCCCCGAGCTCAACGCCAAGCTGCGCGAAACGCTGGAGATCGACACCAGCTATACCCTGCCCAGCGGCGACCGATTCCGCTTGAACGTGTTCATGGAGCGCAAAGGCTGGGGCCTGGTGGCGCGCCATTTTGGCAGGCACATCGCCAGCGTGGAGGAGTTGAACCTGCCGCCCATCCTGAACCGGTTCGCCGAGGCCAATCAAGGCTTGATCCTGATCACCGGCCCCGGCCGCTCGGGCAAGAGCACCACCGCGGCCGCGCTGATCGATTTCATCAACAGCCACCGCGAGGATCACATCATCACCATTGAGGACCCCATCGAGTACCTGCACCCGCGCAAAAAATGCCTGGTGAACCAGCGGGCGGTGGGCCCTCACACCGGCAGTTTCGCGGCGGCTTTGCGCGGCGCCCTGCGGGAGGACCCGGACATCATCGTGGTCGGCGAGATGCGCGACACCGAGACCATGGCCTTGGCGCTGACCGCCGCCGAGACCGGCCACCTGGTGATCGGCACCCTGCACACCAACTCCGCGGCAGCCACCATCAGCCGGGTGATCAACCTGTTCCCCTCGGCCGAGCGGGCCCAGGCCACCACCAGCCTGAGCGAGGCCTTGGTGGGCATCTTCTCCCAGCGTTTGATACCGGCGGCCTCGGGCAAGGAGCTGATCCCCGCTTACGAGGTGCTGGTCAACACGCTGGCCGTGGCCAACGTCATCGTCAGCAACGAGTTCCACAAGCTGGGCTCGCTGCTGTCCACCGGGGCCAAGGAGGGCATGCTGACCTTGAGCGCATCGCTGAAGGCCCTGGCCGAGCAGCAGCGCATCACCCGGGCCCAGATGGAAGAGCTGCTGGCGGAGGAGGCCTGATGCCCAACATCGACAGCATGTTCGCCAAGATGGTGGCGATGGGCGCCTCGGACCTGCACCTGACCGTCGGCAACCATCCCCTGATCCGGCGCCGCGGCGCGCTGGAGTCCCTGGCCCCGTTGGTGCTGACCAAGGACCTGTTGGAGCGGCTGATCTACGAGACCATGAACGACGAGCAATGGTCGCTGGCGGCCACCCGCCATGACTTCGACTACGCCTACGAGGTGCCGGGCCTGTCGCGCTTCCGCGGCAACATCTTCTACAACCAACAGGGCATCGGCGCGGTCTACCGCACCATCCCCACCGACATCAAGACCGTGGAGCAACTGGGCCTGCCCAAGGCCATCTCCGCGCTGGCATCCCTGCGCAAGGGGCTGGTGCTGGTCACCGGGCCCACCGGCTCGGGCAAGAGCACCACGCTGGCGGCCATCATCAACCTGATCAACGAGACCCGCGACGCGAACATCCTCACCATCGAGGATCCCATCGAGTTCGTGCACCCCAGCAAGCGCTGCAAGGTCACCCAGAGGGAGATCCACCGCGACAGCCACAGCTTCAAGGCGGCGCTGCGCTCGTCCATGCGCCAGGACCCGGACGTGATCCTGGTGGGGGAGATGCGCGACTATGAGACCATTTCGCTGGCGCTGACGGCCGCCGAGATGGGGATCCTGGTGTTCGGCACCCTTCATACCAACAGCGCGGCCAAGACCATCGACCGCATCATCAACGTGTACCCGGCCGACGAGCGTGACAGCGCCCGGGGCCTGCTGGCGGGGGCCATCCACGGCATCGTGGCCCAGCAGCTCTGCCCCACCAAGGACGGCCAGGGGCGCTGCGCCGCCGTGGAGATCCTCAACTATGCGCCCGCGCTGCCCAACCTGGTGCGCACGGGCAAGGCCTCCAGCCTGGTGTCGCTGATCGAGACGTCGGGCAACCAGGGCATGCAGAGCATGGACCAGTGCCTGCAGCGCTACTATGACGACGGCCGCATCACCGGCCGAACGGCCTACCTGAAAGCCTTGGATAAGAAGAAGTTCCGGGCCCTGGCGGAGCGGGAGGGCGCGCTGGAATAGGGGCGCCTCAACGGCGGGGCTTCATCGGCGCCTCGGGCGGCGCGTCCGCCGGGGCCGGGGCGGCCGTGCTGCTAAGGTCGTCATAGCTGGCATCGGCCCAGGCCACGATGGCCTGGCGGTCGGCATCGCTGAGGCGCGCATCCGGGTGCATCAGCGCGTAGTCCCACAGCGGCATGCCCTTGTTGCCCACCTGGCGGCTGATGCGCCGCAGCTGACGGTCCAGGGGCGCATCGCCCTTGAACGGCACGCCCGCCTCGATGTCGAAGTCGCGGCGGCCGTCCTCCACATGGCCATCCAGGTATTGCTTCACGCCCGGGATGGCATGGTACCAAGGCCACACGGTCTGCTGGGTATGGCAGTCGAAGCAGGCCCGCTTGAAGGTCGGCTCGATGTCCTTTTGGTAACTGGCGGCCACTCGGGCCACGGCCTTGGGGTCCAGGGCGCCCAGGGCGGGCGGGCGCTTGAAGGGGGGGCGCGGCGGGCGCAGGACCCGCAGGCCCAGCACCGCGGCGACCAGGACCAGCCCGACCAGCGTGAGCCGGGTGAAGATCTTGTCTTTCGTCATCGTGCCAACCTCCCATGACGGGCCTCTGACGCCCGTGGGCCCATGTTAGCCGCCCGGCCCGACCCGAACCAGCCTGGAAAGGCTGCGGAATCAATCCATTACATTCGGCCGCCCGAGAATGCATAGAATGGGCTCCGAGCCTTTCTGCCCTTCCGCCTTTTGGATGATGCATGCCCCGCGCCACCCCCCCTGCCCGCCCCGCCCCGCCCGCCGCCATCCTGGTCCAAGGTTTGAAGAAGCACTTCGGCCCCGTGAAGGCCGTCGACGGCATCGACCTGTCCATCGCCCCCGGCGAATGCTTCGGCTTGCTGGGCCGCAACGGGGCCGGCAAGAGCACCACCATCAAGATGCTCATCGGCCTGCTGCCGCCCGACGCCGGCCGGGCCACCGTCAACGGCTATGACCTGTCCACCCAGTCCCAGCGCCTTCGCGCCAGCATCGGCTACGTGCCCCAAAGCCTCAGCGTCGACGGGCTGCTCACCGGCCGCCAGAACCTGGACTTCTTCGGCAAGCTCTACGGCCTGCCCGGGGCTGTGCGCAGGGAGCGCATCCCCGAGGTCCTGGGCATGCTGGACCTGATCGATGCCGCCGACCGGCCCGCCGGCACTTACTCCGGCGGGATGATCCGCCGCCTGGAAGTGGGCATGAGCATCCTGCACACGCCGCCGGTGGTCTTCCTGGACGAACCCACGGTGGGCCTGGACCCGGTGGCGCGCCAGACCCTGTGGAAGCACCTGGAACGCCTGCGCAAGCGCTACGGCATGACGGTGCTGCTGACCACCCATTATATGGAAGAGGCCGAGCTGCTCTGCGAGCGCGTGGCCATCATGCAGGCCGGCAAGATCGCGGCCCAGGGCACGCTGCCCGAGCTGAGAAAGCTGGTCCGCAAGCCCAAGGCCTCCTTGGAACAGGTCTTCGTCACCTTGGCCGGCCATGAGCTGGCCGCCGAAACGGAAGGGGATATCCATGCCGTCAGCCGAAGCCGCCGCACAGCCAAACGCCTGGGCTGAGGGGCAGGGCCGCGTGCCCGGCTACCTCACCAGCGTGTGGGTCATCATCCAGTTGGAAGCGTTGAAGATGGTCAAGGACCCGGTGGAGCTGGCCTCCAGGGCCTTCCAACCGGTGCTGTGGCTGCTGCTCTTCGGGCAGGCGCTGGGCCGGGCCAAGATGATCGACACCGGCGGGTTGAGCTATCAGGCCTTCCTGGCGCCGGGCATCCTGGCCCAGTCCATCACCTTTGTGTCCATCTTCAGCGGATTGTCGATCATCTGGGAGAAGGATATGGGGCTGATGCAGAAGATCCTGTCCACGCCCATCAGCCGCAGCGCGTTGGTGCTGGCCAAGATGCTGTCAGCCAGCGTTCGCAGCTTCTTCCAATTGTTGGTGATCCTATGCCTGGCGCTGATGCTGGGGGTGCCGCTGATCCTGACGCCGGCGAGCGTGGCGGGGACGATGGGCTTCATGGTGCTGGGCTCAGCGCTCTTCAGCGGCTTGAGCATGGTCATCGCCAGCGTCGTGCGCACCCGCGAAAGGATGATGGGCATCGGCCAGTTGGTGACCATGCCGCTCTTCTTCGCCAGCAGCGCGCTCTATCCTTTGAGCGCCATGCCGCCTTGGCTGCAAGCCCTGGCCGTGGCCAATCCCATGAGCTACCTGGTCGACGGCCTGCGCGGCCTGCTGCTGCAGCTGCCCGGCTGCAGCCCCTGGGCCGACGCCGGCGTGCTGCTGGGCGTGGGCGTCACCCTGTGGGCTGTGGCCACCTGGCGCTACCCCAAGCTGCTGCTGTAGAGACCATTAACGGCCGCGCCCGAAGGCCCGATGGATCTCCACCGCGCCCCCGCCAGGCAACGGCTGCGCCTCCATCTGCAGGCCCAGCTTGGCCAGCAGGGCTTGGTTGAATTTTTGGGCCGCATCCCGCCGAAGCGCCTGGCCGGCCCGGACCTGGGTGCCTCCCAAGCTCCATCCCACGATCCCGCCCATCAAGGCTCCCATGCCCCCGCCCACAAGAACGCCCACGGCCACCGGGCTGGCGCTGCCGTAGCCGCCGTTGTCGCCGCCGTCGCGCGGCTGAAAGCTGCCGACGATGCCGCCGATGGCGATGCCGGTCAGCATGCTCAAAGCGACCGCCGAGCCGATGCGCCCGCCGCCGGCATCCTGCTCCACCTGGCTCTGCATAAAGGCGTCACGGGCCGCGGGCGACTGGGCATAGGCTTGGGCCAGTGCCGTCAGATCCGCCGCGACGCCGCCGATGCGCGGCCATCCCCGGCCCGTGTCCTGGATCTCCTGCGCCTTCCATTGGGTCAGGTGCCGCTCCAGATCCCCTGAAGCGGTCCCACTGGCCGCCGTGGGCAGGGCCTCCGCCGCGCCCAATGGCGTGACCAGCAGCAAAACCAGCCCGAGCGCCGGAACCTGCCTACGGGGGCCCAAGCGGAACCAACCCCTTGAACGCATGACCATCCTCCTGGTTCGAGCCCAAGCCGGATGGCTTGGGCCTACTGCCCCTGCGCGGCCTTGTAGGCTTCCCAGCGCTGGCGCAGGGCATCCGGGCTCATGCCATGCAGCAGGCCGTGGAAACAGCGCATGCAGTAGAGCTTGTCACCGCCGTCGATCTTGGCGTGCACCAGCACGCTGGTGTGGGAATCGCTGGCGCAGATGTCGCAAGCTTGGTTGTCGCTCATCAGGGCTCCGGAAAGGGGCGATAGGATGGCCCATGCTCCAACCGGGGCGTTTTCCAGACCATGAGCTGCGTCACTTTCCTTACCTAAGACTTAAAAGCTGCCGCTCAAGCCCACGCGCAGGCCGCCGGCCTGGGGATAGGCATTCAGGCGCAGGTCAGAAAGCCGCGTTCCATGGCTGTCAACGGACGCCTGCTGCCGCAGGGCTTGGGCCTCGTGGCGGTGGTGCCGAGCGGCCGCCCAGTCGGATGCGCCCAAACCCGCGCCCAACGCCCCGCCCGCCAGCGCCCCGCCGACCACGCCCAAGAGGACCGCTGCCAAGGCATCCGTGTCCATGAAGACGGTCTGCCCCTGCGGATGCACCAGTTGCGGCGCCACCAGCAGGCCCAACAGGGCCCCCCCGTCCACCCCTCCCCACAATTTCCCCGTGCCGCTCCTCGACTCATCCCGCGCTTGACGTTCAAGGTCCAGCTGGCGCGCCTCGCGCTGGGCCACGGCGGCGCTACCGGCGTTGGCGGATGGGGGGCTGGGCGCTGCCGCTGGCTCGGCGGCAGGCAAACCCGCGGTCAGAAGGCTCAGACCCAGCAGGG
>Ga0302320_10002080_pt1 | contig 47673 bp, 35 predicted proteins | sample Bog_T0_3_FD_202130 | JGI IMG/M metagenome (GOLD analysis project Ga0302320, IMG submission 202130) | Peat permafrost microbial communities from Stordalen Mire near Abisko, Sweden - Bog_T0_3 | ecosystem: Environmental > Terrestrial > Soil > Wetlands > Peat | place: Sweden: Abisko, Stordalen Mire... | reverse complement strand
CCTGAGAGTGAAGAGGGCTAGAGTCAGTTCACACGATGGAAGGAGCACTCCTTTGCGGTGGCAGAATGCAACGATCTGTCTCCGGTTGAAGGCCAGCCGTCGGAAATCGTTGCCTTCTGTCGCAAAGCAGGCGGCTTCTTTCGTCCCCGGTGGGAGACTTTGTACCAGGAGGAACAACCACATGCGCATCAAAACTACGTCAGCCGTGATCACCGTTATGCTCTTAGGAGCAGCGGCAAGTCTGCATTGCCAATCTTCTTCTACCCAAGCCTGGAGCTTACCGACCGGAACAGCCGTAACGGATAGCAGCCCTCGTACATATAGGTTTGTCGTGGATTACAACATGGCGAACTCCAGGGGCGAAATGACTTCGCGCCAGCGGCTGACGGGGGAATATACCCGAGGGCTCGCCGGGGGAGAGGTGATGTGGAAAAACGTCACCCACGAGAATGCATCCGGCGCAACGGATCCATTCGCACCTCCACAGAAGCAGGAGTTCATGGAGGGTTTTCGATATCGCAACGATCTAGGCATCACTATGGCTCCGGATTTCTTCAAGGGATTTCCTCCTACAGCGATGATGGAGCGTAATCTGGTTTGGGATACGGGAATGATCGAAATGTTCGGTCAGGATTTCTTTGATCGCCTGAAACTGAATCAGCCGCACCATATTTTTTCCGACCAGAATACTAAAATTCCAGGCGTTGGGAGTTTTCAAAATCACGACGTAGTCCTCGAATGGATCGGGCGCTCGAAACGAAATGGCCAGGAGTGCGCGCTTATTCGGTACCAGGCATTTTTCAATCCGTTGCAGATTGCCACGGGCGGGATGTCGTTGAACGGCCGCAGCGACTATTGGGGAGAGATCTGGGTGTCGCTTGCGTCCAGGCAGATCGAGTACGCCACTATCTATGAGAGCGTGGTGGGGGAGATGAAACTGCCTGGCCAGGACGCGGTCATGAACATGAACGTCTTTCGCAACGGTTCATTCGAACCGGTGGATATCAAGTAGAGCCCACAAACTTAACGAGGGAACTCTATGACGACGGTAAAAAATAATTGGCTCTTCTCACTACTCTGGATCAACGCTGCGGTGGCGATCGTAATTCTGGTCCAGGTAGCAGCTAACCGAACCGAAACCGGCCGTGACCTGAGATTTGCATTAGCCTACTCGTTGATCTACGCAAACCTGACTGGCATTCTAGCCATTTTCGTAATCAACGCGTTTGCATCGAAGGTTTGGGTTCGCAAACTTCCGCTGCCCGCCATCCTGGCTCTCTGCATCCTCGTCTTCGTTCCGCTTGGTTGTCTCCTGGCGCAGACACTTTTGATGGCGATCGGCTTGGTTGTGCCGCCGAACTTCTGGCTGGAGTTCCTGCACACGTTGCGAGTCAGCTTACCTCTTGCCGCAGTGTTCGGTCTTGGCGCCCTTGTCCACGCATCGCTTCGGGAACGAATCCGGGCCGCGGAAGAAAGTCTCCACGAGAAAGAAGCTGCCGAACAGAGGGCGCACAAGCTGGCGGTCGAAGCACGCCTCAGTTCGCTCGAATCGCGCATCCATCCGCATTTTTTGTTCAATACTCTGAACTCGATCAGTTCCCTGATTGTCACCGATCCGGCGCGAGCAGAAAGGGTGGTGGGGCGATTGGCGACGCTCCTCCGGGCTTCACTCGATAACAGCAATCAACCCTTGATCCCACTGCAGCAGGAACTGGAGATGGTAGAGAGTTATCTCGAAATCGAAAGAACCCGATTTGGCGAAAAGCTCCGCGGGTTAACAGATGTTTCCAAAGAATTGCGTGGCGCCAAGGTGCCTCCCATGTCCGTACAGACCCTCGTCGAAAACGCCGTGAAGCACGGAATCGTGCCACAACTCGGTCTTGGAGAAATTTTGGTGGCCGCATCAGGCGAGAATGGTTGTCTCAAGATCGAAGTAAGTGACACCGGGCCTGGATTCGACTTGACCGCAATTCACCCGGGCCACGGTCTTGATAATCTTGTGGAGCGTCTTGATGGGCTGTTCGGCGCCGAGGCCCGCCTCAGCGTTTTTCGGCGAGAGGGCAAATCTATAGTTGAGATGGTATTGCCACGACTATGAAACTTCGCGCCTACTTGGTGGATGATGAACCGTTGGCGCTTGAACGGTTGCGCCGTTTGCTGGAAGAGACGGGCCGCGTGGAGGTCGTCGGAATCGCGACCGAACCTGAGGATGCTGTAGCAGCTTTGTCTGCCGAGACTCCGGATGTGTGTTTCCTGGACATCGAAATGCCGCGCCTGAACGGATTCGAAGTCCTGGCGCGCTTGACTCGGCAACCGATCGTAATCTTTACCACAGCTTACAATCAGTACGCGCTGAAGGCCTTTGCGGTGAACTCAGTCGACTACCTGCTCAAGCCCGTGGAGTCCGAGGACCTGGACCGCGCGCTCATTAAGATCGAGCGTCTGCGAGCATCCGGTCAGTTCACGCCTCCCGACATCCATACAATGTTCCGGCAGCTGATGGACTCGATGCGCGAGCCGAGGTCGGAATTTCCGGAACGAATCGCGTCGCGCCTGGGTGATCGGCTCTGGTTCCTCGACCTGGACAAAGTGACTCATTTTTGCGCCGAAGACAAGCTGACGTTTGCTGTCTCCGACGGCAAGAAGTTCTTTGTCGATCACACCATCGCGGAGTTGGAAATTAAGTTGAATCCCAGGCAATTTGCCCGGATTCACCGTGGCACGGTCGTAAATCTGGCATGGATCAAGGAAGTTGGCTTGCTGCCGGGAGGAGCCCTAAGTGTGCGCCTCAAAGACGACAAAGAAACCGAGCTGACCGTCGCTCGCGATAGGTCGCGCGAGTTCAAAGAGCGGGCAGCATATTAAGTAGCAACGACCGAAGTCTCCGATCCAGGCCACACCCCAGTCGCGTTCACAGCGAGATCACTTGCTTTGGCGCACAAGTCATTGGCTGCTTCGCATTTGAAGTCCTCTAATCTTATCGGTGCGTGCAAATCGCGCGTTCTATTGCATGCAAAATGGTCTACCATTCTCTAATGGTCTCGATTGGCATCTCTAAAAGAGTCCGAGTTTTGGACTCACATACTGAAGGTGAGCCCACGCGCGTAGTTATTGAGGGAGGGCCTGAACTTGGCAATGGCCCTTTGTCGCAGCGCCTGGAGATCTTTCGCAGCCAATTCGACAGCTTGCGCTCGGCGCTGACTTGCGAACCGCGCGGTTCAGAGGTAGTTGTAGGCGCTCTCTTGTGTGAGCCATGCGACGTCGAGTGCGTCGCCGGCGTAATATTCTTCAACGATGTGGGATTTCTGGGCATGTGCGGCCATGGCATGATCGGAGTGGTTCGCTCGCTGGCCCACCTGGGTCGTATTCAAACAGGCAAGCATCGGATAGAAACACCCGTGGGTGAGGTTGAGACCGAACTGAAGTCCGATGGCTGCGTCTCCGTGCGCAACGTGATGAGTTACCGCTATCGCGCCGCAGTGCCGGTGGAAGTGCCCGGCATCGGCAAACTTGTTGGGGATATTGCGTGGGGCGGCAACTGGTTCTTCCTGATCGGCGATCATCCGTTTCAGTTGAAGCTCGACCGCCGTTCCGAATTGATCGCTGTTTCGCATGCGATCCGAAATGCTCTGGCTGTTTCTGGGATTACCGGAGAGGATGGTGCCCCGATCGATCACATTGAGCTGTTCGGTAAACCGCAGAATCCCGAGAACTCCAGCCGCAACTTTGTTCTTTGCCCGGGGGCATCGTTCGATCGATCTCCTTGCGGCACCGGCACCAGCGCGAAAATGGCCTGCCTCTATGCGGACGGAAAGCTGGCGGATGGGCAAGTCTGGCGCCAGGAGGGTTTTCTGGGAACCCACTTTACCGGCACGATCGAGGCACGCGGCGAGGCTGTACGGCCGACGATTCAGGGCCGGTCGTGGATCACCGCCGAGTCGACGCTGATCTTCGAAAACAGCGACCCGTTTGCAGGTGGTATCGAGTACTGATGGAGATGTTCGATGTCGTCATTCTCGGTGCGGGAATCGTCGGGGCAGCATGTGCGCGGGAATGTGCTTTGGCAGGCTTGCGAGTAGGAATCGTTGAGCCCGCTGTGCCGGGCGGAGCAGCTAGCGCGGCTGGCATGGGACATTTGGTCGTCATTGACGACTCTCCCGCACAACTGGCGCTCTCACACTATTCACGTGACCTGTGGCGGGGGCTCAGCAGCGCTCTTCCATCCAGAGTGGAGTATCAAGAGAGCGGTACATTGTGGGTGGCTGCGAACGCCGAGGAGATGGCAGAGGTTCATTCCAAGAGACTGACGCATTCGCGCCTGGGAATCGCTTCCGAGGTGCTGGATGAACTAGCCTTGCGCGAGGCTGAGCCGAACCTGCGCCAAGGCCTGCCCGGTGCGTTGCGGGTGCCGAACGATGGAGTGATCTATCCACCTGCTGCGGTTGCTTACTTTTTATCGTCTGCGGAGCAGCATGGAGCGCGGCTCATTCGCGGCAGCGCAGCGGTACGAGCCGGAAAAGGTGAGGTCGTACTCGCCGATGGCACGCGTTTGGGAACTGGTCGCATCGTGATTGCCACGGGCATTGACGTTCGTCTTTGTCCTTGGTTGAAGGTCCAGCCCCGCAAAGGGCACCTTGTGATTACAGATCGCTATCCGGGGTTCGCGCACCATCAAATAGTCGAACTCGGCTATCTGAAGAGCACGCAAAATCTCGCCGCGGACTCGGTGGCATTTAACCTCCAGCCTCGAAAAACAGGACAATTGCTCATCGGTTCATCGCGCCAGTATGGAGAACTTGCTGGCAAAGCTGACGCAGAGATTCTGCGCACAATGTTGGACCGTGCGGTCGAGTATGTGCCTGCTCTGCGGTCACTCTCAGTGGTGCGCGTTTGGACGGGGTTCCGGGCGGCAACGTCGGATAAACTCCCGCTCATCGGTCCTACCCCGGATGAGTCGGTGCTGGTTGCAATGGGTTTCGAGGGCCTCGGCATTACGAACGCCTTTGGGGCGGCGCGCCTGATCCTGCATCATTTGACGGGAACGCATGTGCCGCTTGATCCCGCGCCATTTCTCCCCACTCGCACGCGAGCAATCGAGGCACAATATGCTTGAAGTGGATGATTCATCCTCAACCACCGTCGACGTCTACGTGAACGGAAAGCAAGTGAGAATGCCGAAAGGTGCGATGCTTGCCGCGGCCCTTTTGAACGCAGGTGCAGCATGCCGGGTGTCTGAGACCGGAGAGTCCCGCACAGCGCTGTGTGGCATGGGAATATGCTTTGAGTGTCGCGCCAGTGTGAATGGCGCGCCACATCAGAGGACCTGCCAAATCGTTTGCCGCGAAGGCATGAGGGTGCGAACGCAACTATGAACCATGCTTTCGAAATCGTCGTTGTAGGAGCAGGTCCGGCAGGCCTCGCGGCCGCCACCGCCGCGGGGTTCGCGGGCAGTCGCGTTGCGCTCCTGGATGACAACCCTCATGTCGGCGGTCAAATCTGGCGATCCTCCATCGGGGAGTCTCGCCAAAATCGCGCCAAAGCCTTCGTAGTAGCTCGATTCGAAGCCTCGGGAGCCTCTCTGTTCAGGGGCTGTCAAGTGGTCGATGCCAATCCGGCCGGCCATTTGAGCGCTTGGGTTGAAGCGACTCAAGCCTGGGAGACGTTCTCGTTTGAACGGCTCATTATCGCAACTGGCGCCCGAGAGCGATTTCTTCCGTTTCCTGGCTGGACGTTGCCCGGAGTGTTCGGCGCAGGAGGATTGCAGGCCTTAGTCCGAGGCGGCTTCGACATCCGCGGAAAACGAATTGCAGTAGCCGGAACGGGCCCGCTATTGCTGGCTGTCGCCGCGCACCTGAAGAAGGACGGCGCAGACATCGCACTGGTCGCTGAACAGGCTCCCTTACAGCGTTTGATGGCGTTTGGGCTAAACCTCTTCTCGCGCCCCGCGAAGCTCTTTCAGGGAATACGCCTTCGCGCGGAACTTGCGGGCGTGCCTTACCGGGCAGGTTGCTGGCCGGTCGCCGCCGAAAGAGAAAGAAACCTTCAGGCTGTGCAGTTCAGTAACGGGTTGCATACATGGACGGAACACTGCGATCTGCTTGCGTGCGGCTTTCACCTGGTTCCGAATACTGAGTTGGCGATATTACTTGGTTGCATCGTCGGCGATCACGGTGTCCAGATTGACACCAACCAGCAGACTTCGATTCCGAATTTGTATTGCGCTGGCGAGCCGACGGGCATTGCAGGAGTCGACGCCGCGATGCTGCAAGGAGAGATTGCGGGTCTGGCGGCTTGTGGGCTGGCTGCTTCGGCTGCTCGACTTCACCGCAAGCGCGACGCTCACGCTGCATTCGGCAGAGCGATGGATCGCGCGTTCGCACTGCGAAACGAACTTCGCACATTGTCGGAGCCGGATACAATCGTTTGCCGCTGCGAGGATGTGCGCTTCGCCCAGTTGAAAGCCCACGCCACTCCGCAGAGCGGGTGGACCGATGCGAAGCTTCAGACGCGCTGCGGCATGGGGCCATGCCAGGGACGAGTCTGCGGTCCGGCCGTGAACGCGCTGTTCGGCTGGCGGAACACGTCGGTGCGTTCTCCTCTGTTTCCTATTCCGATAGTGGCGCTCTGTTCGGCACCGCTTAGCACAACCGAAGTCGAAATCCCCGACGTATTGGAGAATTATCTATGAATTGGTTTGGTGTATTCCCGGCGATGACGACGCCCTTTATTGCGGATCTTGCAGTCGACCACGAATTCCTTTTTCGCCACGCCGCGTGGCTGATCGAAAATGGGTGCCACGGCCTTGTCGTGCTCGGTTCTCTTGGCGAGGGAGCAACCCTCGAACCCGCCGAGAAGGTCGCGATTTTGAAAACCACGGTCAATGCATCGCAAGGGAGCGGAACGCCGGTCATCGCAGCGATCTCTGCGCTTTCCACACATAACGCCGTCGTGCTTGCAAAGGAGGCCGAGCAGGCTGGTTGCAGTGGGCTCATGGTGTTGCCGCCATACGTCTACTCGTCGGACTGGCGCGAGATGAAGCAGCATGTCGCGGCGGTGATCGCAGCTACCAGCCTTCCGTGTATGCTCTACAACAATCCCATCGCATATAAAACTGACTTTCTTGCGCAACAGATTGCGGAATTGGCCGGCGAGTACGAGAACCTTCGGGCTGTCAAAGAGTCCAGTAGCGACGTGCGCCGCGTGATGGCCATTCGCGAGGTCCTGGGCGATAGACTCAAAATCTTCGTAGGCGTCGACGACGTGCTCGTAGAGGCTGTCGATGCAGGCGCAACAGGCTGGGTCGCCGGGTTGGTTAACGCTTTTCCGCGAGAGTCCGTGGAGCTATTTGAGCTGGCCCTCGCCGGCAATCGCAAGGAAGCCTATGAGCTGTACGCCTGGTTTCTCCCACTGCTCCGAATGGACACCGTGCCGAAGTTTGTGCAGTTGATTAAGTGGGTGCAGGAGATGACAGGCACTGGCTCAGCAACGGTTCGCGCTCCGCGGTTGGAACTTGCGGGCGCAGAGTTGTCCGAGGCAAAAGCGATCCTAAGCAAGGCACTCGCCGCGCCTCCCGCAGTGAGGTCGACTGCATTGCGGTTGCTTCAAGAGGCTTAATTGCGCGGACAATCCTCATGGCTCAATGTTGATGTCGGGCGCCATCGAGAACAGCCGCCTATCACATCATTGATCCCTTGGGAAGGCGGGGAAGGTGTTATTACTCGCTGTCCATTCAAGCGGTCTGCACAATTGACCGCATCCAGACCTTGGACACGATGTCGGGTTGGATGCGGCGACCGATCGGCGCGTTCGCAACCCGGTTCATACGCGCAAAATTCGGAACTGCGAGCATCGGCGTCCCATCGTGCCACTTACCCGTGATGACCATCACACCGCCGAGCAAATCGGGCCGCCATTCAGCTTTGAGCGGTTCGTTGCTCAACGGAACGTCCAGACCATTTTGGTCGGAAGTCTCGACGTTATAAATCAGCGGACCATACTGCAGCGCGATCAGGCTTTCATCGGCCTTTATTCGCGGATCGGCCTTGATGCGCTGCACTTCCATTGGCAGTTCCAGTTCGATGGTATCGCCGCGCTCCCAGCGGCGCGTTATGACAGCGTACCCCTTGACGATTTGCGCTGTGACCGGCTTTCCGTTTACTGCCAGCCGCTTCAAGCCATCGACCCTGGGAGTCTTCGTGTAGAGCTTTGAGGTCTCGCGATTGGGTATGCGCACATACACGCCGAAAGTCGTTGCCTCCTCGGGATTGATCGTGATGGCGACCGTACCTTTCCATGGATACTCGGTTTTCTGAACCACCTGCACGTCTGTTTCGGCAATCCTGCCTACATGAACGCGACTTCCTATGAACAAATTCACATGCAAAGCATCCGGCCCCTTAGTGTAGCTCCAGGTGGGCACCATCAACAGTGTGCGGGGAATATTCCCCACACAGCACGGGCAATCATGCCATGGCGTGCGCTCCGTATTTATCAGCGGATTGGTGTAACAAAAGTTCTTGCCTTCCATGTCAACAGATCCGAAAAGAGCGTTATACATCGTTTGCTCGTACAAATCGGCAAACTTCGCATCGTGGTAGGCGAGGTTCATCTTGTATTGGAAAAAAATGAGGCCGCAACTCGAGCAGGACTCACAATAAGCTTCGTTGCGGAGCGAGTAATTCGGGCCGAAGCCTTCCGACGTTTCTCCGCTGCCGATGCCCCCCGTCACATAGAATTTCTTGTTGACCATGTTGTCCCACAACGACAGCACCGCGCTCTGGTAGTCCCGATCGCCGGTCTCTGCCGCAATGTCAGCCATGCCAGAGTAAAAATAAGTCGCGCGTACGGCATGCCCAACCGCTTCGTATTGGCGAATTGGCGGCAAATGGCTCTGATCGTATTCCTGGCCACCTTTGCGCGAGTCGAGAAGAAACTTTGCCAGCTTGATGTAATCGTCACCCCGGCCCCTGCCTTCTGTATCGTTCACGAATCGGCCAAAACGCACCAGCGCCTGTTCCATTTCCTGGTGGCCATCGAACCAATCCTTCTTGCCCGGTCCGATGTTGGCCACCCAGCAGTCGGCAAGCCTCTTGGCTGCGTCGTAAAGCCGCAGGTCCTGCCCGTTGGTGAAAGTATGATGGTTGATCGCCGATTCGATGAAGTAGCCCGCGACATACCCTTCGTGATTTCCGCGGTGGTCAGGCGACCAGCGCTCCGGCCACACTTTGCGGTCGGCAAGCGTGTACGCCGTCTGCAAATATCCGTCGTGTTCCTGCGCGGCAAGGATGATCGGTATCCATTTCTCCAATGTCACCGCCATCTTTTCCTGAGCGGCGAGAATGTCCGCGTCTCCCTGCGGATCAACCATGAGCGCGATGCACATCGACTCCACAGTTTGATGAACCCATGCGTTCGAGAAGACGTATCCCTTATGATGTCCGTGCGGCATGCCGCTGAGGGCTTTCGCAGCTTCAATAAAGTTGTCCAGGCCGCCTTGCCCCTGCTTCAGATCCGTGCGTTCACACTGTTCCACACAATGCGGAATCCAGTCGACAGTCAGTGTCTTGGCGCGCTGGTTCCACATTGGGTTGTCAATCGCGTAACGCGTCGTGTACACGACATTCAGCCTATCCTTTGGAGGAGCAGTCTCAGCCTGTACCGTCAGCCTCGACTTGCTGTTTTCCTTATCGCCGAATGCCGTGACCTCAAGTACATACTCACCCGGCTCCGAAAAGGTCGCTGTCGTGTCGGCCGAAGAAGGATCTGCGAATGCAACCTGTCCCGGCCCCGAAGCCTTGCTCCACCGCAATCGCGATGCCGCTGTCGGCATCAGCCAGTCCGCCTTACCCGATAGATAGGTCTTTCCGCCTAGCACTACCGCACTATCTACGCCGGCGTCCACGACTGGAGGGAAAAGCGGCGCTGGGCCGCTGCTATACACCTTCCACTCCAGAACCCCAGTGGAGTGAGTGCCGTCGGAGTTGATCTCGAGGCGCAGCTTCTCAGTCCTGACTGCATCAAAGCTGGTGCCGTTGAACCTGTCTGGATCTACTCCCATCCCCTTCGCATTCCACACGGGCTTAAACTCGCTGCCGTTCCAATAGGTCACCCGATAGGAAGACGGTGCGCTCACGCCTTCTCCATCGATCCACCAGTAGACCTCTACGCGGTTCGTTGTAACTGGCTTGCTCCACTCAAACTGTATCCATTGGGCATCTGTATGCGGCCAGTTGCCATAGCTGCCATGTCTTCGGTCGTGTGAGGATGCGGGATCAAATCCATCGTTCAGGGCTGCCAGTTTGGTATCCTCCGAAGTGTAGGATGCCGAAGCTGCGGCGACTTTCGCAAGGTTAACCGTCACATCGCCGCCGACAGCCGCCAGAGCATTGGAGCGATCTAAGGCCGACAGCAACGCGGTGCCAGCTACTCCGCCCAGAAAATGCCTCCGATTGATAGCGCCGCTTGCATGTCCCAATGAGATGTCATTCTCTGCCGCAGACGTTTCAATATTCGGCTTGTCGGAAGCTACTGGGAGGTGGGGGAAGAATTTGGCAGGCTTCATGATCCGTTCCTTTCAGCAATATTCATGCGCCGGTTGGTGCATGAGGACTGGCTAGGTCTGAATGACTGCCGCCTAAACAAGAGGCGTACGAATCGATGCTTTCATGAAGGTTGCGAGCCATCCCATTTAGGAGTCGTCTTCGCCTGAACTCAGTTTGTCGGCGAATTTACTCCCACGGCCATATTGTATCTGCAAATTTACGAATCAGACTTCTCGTTATAACTGTGTTGATAGCCTGGACATCAAGATACCCTTCGACAATCTGGATCAGAGGGTTCTGTGGAGCGTTTTGCCGCGTGTTAGCCAGTCCTTTCAAGCCAACTCTTCATCGTATTCGCTTCCACCAAACCAGCTTGCTGGAACTGAAGGCTGCCTCGAGCGAATACGGCGAAGTTCGGAATTCCTTGAACGTTGAACCGTGATGCAAGTTCCGGAAACCGTTCTGTGTCGACTTTAAGCACCACGGCTCGGCCTGCAAGGTCTCGAGCGACTTGTGCAACATGTGGCGCCGCCATCCGGCAAGGGCCGCACCAAGCTGCCCAGAAATCAACGAGCACAGGAACTTTGCTGGAGCCAACAACTTCGTCGAATTCCCCAGAGTTCACCTCTATGGGCGCTGCCATTGAAGGTAGCGTTGCCTTGCATGCACCGCATCTACCGATGTCCGCCAGGTGTTTCGCCGGGACTCGATTCGGCTTTCCGCAAGTCGGGCAATTTCGAATGATAGCCATGTCATTGTCCAACTTTCCAAAACGCATAAACAGTATTTCGCGAATAAGGTGAATACCACAATAGCGGAGGAATTGTTCAGCGCCTCGACTGGAAACGAAGTTTCGAAGCGCATAATCGGTCAGCGTCCGACTCCAAACGGATTCGTACCAGTCTGGATCTCCAACCCCTCACTCCGCCTTGCCCCAACCCCCTCCGAGTCTCTAAACTCACAGAGCACTCACATCGAAAACTAAAGGGAGGACGGTGATCGACATGAACAAGAGGCACTTCTTGAAGGTAACCACAGCACTCGCAGCCGGCACGCTTCTCTCCCGCCATGCCTACGCAGACACAGTCGAACCCACACCCCACCAGACCAATTGGGCCGGCAACCTGCGCTATCACGCTGACCACATCTTCGCGCCTAAATCCGTGCCAGAAGTCCAACAGATCGTCAAGCAAAGCGCAACTCTCCGCGCGCTCGGTTCCCGCCACAGCTTCAATGCCATCGCCGACTCTACCACCAACCAGATCTCGCTCGCTCATCTTGACTCCATCGAAGTGAACGAAAAAGCTCTCACGGTCACTGTAGGAGCAGGAGTCCGTTACGGAGACCTGGCGCCGGTCATCGACTCTAAAGGATTTGCTGTCCACAACCTTGCTTCGCTGCCCCACATTAGCGTCGCGGGAGCCATCTCGACAGCTACACACGGCTCGGGCGTTAAGAACGGCAACCTTGCCACCGCCGTTTCAGGCCTTGAAGTCGTAACTGCGGCGGGCGATGTTGTAACCCAAACCAAGGCCCAAAATTCAGCGGATTTCGCAGGCATTGTCGTGCGATTGGGGACCCTCGGCATTGTCACAAAAGTGACCCTCGACCTTATTCCACGCTTCGACATGACGCAGATCGTCTACAGAAATCTTTCCATGGACAAGCTTGAGCACAATCTCGAAGCCATCATGGCCTCCGGCTACAGCGTGAGCCTTTTCACCGACTGGCAAAACCACAGCATCAACCAAGTCTGGATCAAAGACCGCGCCAAGGCCGCTGCAACGGCTCCCATCCCACCGGAGTTCTACGGAGCAAAAGCCGCGACGCGAAAGATGCACCCGATCGAGGCCAATCCCGCCGAAAACTGTACGGACCAACTCGGCGTCCCGGGCCCATGGTATGAGCGCATGCCGCACTTCAAAATGAATTTCACTCCATCCAACGGCGCCGAACTACAGACCGAATATTTCGTTCCCCGCAACCGCGGCTACGAAGCCATCAAAGCCGTTGAAACCCTTAAGGACAAGATCACCCCGCACCTGTTCATTACCGAGATCCGCTCCATCGCCGCCGATGATCTTTGGATGAGCATGGCGTACCGGCGCGACTCGCTTGCCATCCACTTCACCTGGAAGCCCGAAACCCCCGAAGTCACCGCTATCCTGCCCCTGATCGAAGAAAAACTAGCCCCATTCGATGCGCGTCCCCATTGGGCAAAGCTCTTCAGAATCCCTCCCGCCACACTCAAATCCCGCTACCCCAGACACGACGAATTCGTTGCCCTCCAGAACCAATACGACCCCAACGGCAAATTCCGCAATGAATTCATCAACCACAACCTCTACGGGCAGGCCTGACGCTACGCGTGAGATGGTCGAATCGTCAGGATGCGGAAAAGCAAATGGCCTGCCGGGATGGGGACCGGCAGGCACTTTCTCACGAACAAGACTCCGTGTGCTACTGACGGGTCTCAGTCGGGGCGCGCGGGTTGGCTTTGGCCCCGACGCGTGGACCGGAAGGACCTGGCGTTCCGGTGCTTCCAGGGCAGCTTTTGCGGAAGCGGACATTGCCATCGGCGCCGAAGCCGCATGTGCCGGTGGTGGTCTAGGCCATCAGAGATCTGAAGATGCCCGTTCTGTTTTACTCCGGGGCGGCACGGCGGGAGACGGAGCATCAGCCGGATACCGATCGATCAGACTCGGCGAACCTTTTGTCTCGGCAGTTGGTGTGTTTTTAAGCATCCGCTTTGCGGTCCTGGCATTCTCGAGATTCATCTTTTCGGTCACGTCCACAAGCCGTTCCGCTTCGTGCCCGAGGCGCTTGCCCACGATGCGGTAGTCGAAGGCGAGGGTTGATGTGCCGCCTCCGGCTTCGCGTACTTCAAAGCTGGAAGGAGTGGCGTTGATGACGTACAGGCCTTTCGAGTCACCGCGTGGTGTAAGGAAAACGTGGTAGCTGGCGTCGTTGGAGATGGTATCGGCGAATGCCGAATCGATCCGGATAACGGCGACACCCTGTTCAAGCAATCCGGTTCCGAAATCCTCCATCCAGTTTTCGGCCGATTGGACGGAGTAGGTTTCGACTGTTTTTGTTCCTCTAGCTGTCGTGGCCAGGGCTTTCAACCCGCCTGTGCAGAGCAGGTCTCCGTCGCCGATGCCGCAGGTGCCATTTGGGGTTGAGCCTTTGAAGACGCGGAAGAGTCCGTCGCCGCCGCTGGGGTCATTGTTCTGGGCATAGATCGTGTTGTAATTGGAAGTATTGTTTACGAAGAATCCGGCGAAATTGTTGTCAGCCGTCCCAGTGATTCCAGCGACGCCGTTCGAGGCATTCGGTCCAAGGTCCCCCCACACACCAGCAAATAGGGGATTGCCGGCAGTAGCATCTGTTGCGTAACCCACGTAAGTATTACTGTGCCCGCCGCTGACCCCGACAACGCCATTATTCGTATATCCAGAACCGTAGACCGCTGCCGAACCCCACCGAGTGGAATCCCATCCGCCCTCAGCAACCGCGTAAACTCCATAGCCGCCGGTTCCTGCTGAGGTCGCATACACGCCGTTGCTGTCGTTACCTGCTGCGCTTCCGTAGACGCCGTAGCCGCCAGTGGGAGCTGTGTTTTCACCTAAAACGCCGTAAGAGCCTGACGCAGCGGCCTTGCCAAGCACGGCTATGGCGCCGGAATTCGCCACATAGCCCTTCAGCGCGACGGCAATGCCTGGGTTGCCGGTGGCATGATTCTCGGCATAGACCGCAGAGGAAGTCGTAGTGTTGTTGACAAAGTAACCGGCGAATCCGGCCCCGGTGGCGTTGCCATAGATTGCGCTCCCGCGGTCAGTTGTGCCCTGAATACCGTTGTCGCCCATGGTTCCATTGCCGGTAATAGCGGAAGATCCGGTGGAGGAATTGGCCGTCAGGCCGCCATTAAACGTATCCGAGGCGGTAAAGGTATCGGCCACTCCCAGTTGCGGATACACGCTGTTCAAGGTGGTTTCAAACGCTGAGGTATTCAACCCCAGGCTGACGGCTCCCGAGGTGGTTGTCGCAGTGACTGGACTTGTTCCGGTCACGCTTTTGATGGTTCCGGGAAAGGTCTGCTTAGGCGCGAATTCAATTACGCCGGTCTGCTCGATGGAGAGAATGGTCGGTGTAGGGGCACCCGCTCCGTTCTGAAACTGAAAATTGAAACTGCTGGTCGGATTGGCACTGTCGTTGGCGGAATCGGTCACATAGAGTCTCCAGGTTTGAGCAACCGGCCCGTTGGTGGTTGTCGACCAGGCGCTGTCGGCGAAATCCAACAGTTGCGAGCGGTAACCTGCCGATGCGGTTGCGGTAGCCTCTGCCGGCAAGGTTGCCGTCCCACGAAACATAGAGGTCCCGCCCACGTCGAGCGTTGCCGCGGGAGTAGCTTCGTTGATGCCGATGTCCGAACCCACTTGGACGATCTCCGAATTGCCTTGCGTCAAAGTCCCGGTCCACAGCGGAACGGTGCCGGACGTGCCAGAACCGGTTACGGTGCCGGAAGTGAGCGGCGTGATCGCCGGAGCTGCGACACCCTGCTGACTCGACTGAGTGGTCGACTGAGCCAATTGGGCTAACTGGGCTAATTGCGCAAGCTGATTTTGAGTCACAAAATCAGAAGCTGCGTGGCCGGCAAGAGATTCGGCGTCTGCCGACTTCATGGCGTATGGAACGCTCGATAGCAGCACACGCTCCTGTTCTGCACCCCGTTCAACGCTCACACCCAGCCAGCGCGCCGAACCGCCGGCAAATACCGCCTGAGGCAGCCCGCCTAGGCTCGCGCCGCCGAGCAGCACTGAGTAAGAGCCGTCTTCAGAAATGGATACCCGTTGCGTTTCGGTCCAGAGCGGATCACCACCCTCAGAAACCGCATAAATGCGGAATCGAGCTTCCACCGTGTCCCCTGCCCGAGTATCGAGTCTACCCACGTAGCGCACCTGCTGCGGTACGACCGTTGCGATCGCGGCTGAGGGCACTTCTGTCCCAGGCGCTGCTTCCTGTGCGCTTGAAGAAGCGCCAAGAGTGAGGGGAATCCAGACCAGCGACACGACCGCAGCAATGCGAATTGTCTTGCTTGTAAGCGCGAAGGTCTTTTTCGATATTTGCATACGGATCTCTTTTCTTCGCCTGCCGGTTCGAATTTTCCGTTCAGGTGAGCTGGGAAAGTCGGAATCATTTTGAGTTCGAAACGCCGGTAAAATTTACTGAGGTTTTCCGAGCCAGGGTATCGGGAAGCATGGATTGGCCTGAGCCCGGCCTCACACTATTGGGTTTGTCGTCAATTCAATCGAGATATGGCAATCACTCGCAAAAGAAATTGATTCTTCTTATCGCTGTGAGGATGGGCTGCGTTCCAATCTCAGCACTGCTTTGGTTGAGAAATACCGTGCTTTGTTTCGGACAGATAGCGTATTTTTGTTACGTCTTCAGAAGACAAGGTCAGTAAATGCGGATCGAGGGACAATGTTCATGCGGTCTTCCGGCAGACGGATGCGGGTCAATAATTGGCGACGGTGCGGGCTGATCTTCGTCCTGTTTGCAAGCATGACGAGGCCGCAGGGAGGCGCGCAGTCGCCGCAGCCCTCTGGGCCGAAAACGCCGCCGGCTCCCGTCTATTCCGACGAGGAAAAAGCCTTTGCAGCGCAGATCGCGGAGTTGGCGCCTGAGGATGCGAAAAAGACGATCTCAAATGCGGATGCTTCCCGCATAACTGAGGGACTCTATCGCGCACTTCGGGAAATTGCTGTGAAGGCAAGTGAATCGGACCCTCATCAGGCAGCGATTCTGTATCAGGAGACCGCGGCAGTGGCGACTCGTGCAGGTTTGCCGATACTAGCGGCTGATGCCAGCATTAATCAGGCTAATAACATGCTTGCCGCGGGAGAAGCAGATGAATCGGTGGCCGTTTTCGATCGGGCGCTTGCAATCTATAAGGATGCAAACGCGCCGCCAAAGAAGATTGCATCTGCTCTGCAGGCCCGCGCGGTGGTTTCTCTCAGGCTAGGCGACTTGCAGGGAACCCTTGGAGACGATAACGAAGCGCTGCGCATCAGCCGGCAGCTCGGAGATGATTTAGGTATTGCACGGTCCGACAACGGGCTCGGCAACGCATATCATGCCGCGGGAAGCTGGGACGAGGCGGAGGCGGCCTTTGCCGAAGCCCTGAAGATCACGCGCGCCAAAGGCGAAAAGCTGGGCGAAGCATTTGTGCTGAACAACCTTTCAACGCTGCATGCGGCCCAGGGAGACTATCCGCTGGCTGTCCGCTATTGCGAGGAGAGCCTGAAGATCAAACGCGAGATGGGCAACAAGGTCAATCTGCCGTCGTCGCTCATCAATCTGGCTGACTACGACGATGCGCTAGGCAAAGATGCGGAAGCAAACCGGGCGCTGAACGAGGCTGCGCAGATTGGCCTCGACCTGAACATCAAGCAGACGGTTTCAAAGGCGACCGCTGAGATGGGCATCATTCAGTTGGAGCATCATCACCCCGAGTCAGCTCTAACCCTGCTTGAGCAAGCCCTCGACTTGAGCAAAGATTCAGAGGATATTGGCGGGCAAGCTGAGGACATGTACAAGATTGCCGAGGCGCATCTGGAACTGAAGCACTACGATCAGGCACTCAAGTTCAGCAAAGATGCGGCCGACGTCAGCCGTAGCGCGGGCCTTATAGAGCAGCTTTCTGACGCCGCGTATGATGCAGCGCAGGCATACCTGGCGATGGGGCAGTTGAAGGATGCGCGCGGCGCTCTTGAGGAATCGATTAGCGCCATAGAGCAGCTCCGCGGCAACATAGCCGGAGGTGCGGCCGCGCGCCAGACGTTCCTGTCTAATAAAGCCGATCCGTACCGGCTCCTGGTATCGGTTGCAGCCACGCAAGGAGACTGGGCCGCTGCGCTCGATAGCGCAGAAAGAGGCAAGGGGCGCATCCTTCTCGATCTCTACACGGACAACGGAATCAGCACGAGCACTTCACTAACCAGTGCGGAACGAGCCGAGGAGACCAGGCTGCGCAGCCGGTTTCTCTCCCTCGACATGCAGTTTGACCGGCAGGCGAGTTCGCCCAATTTTGACTCGGTGAAGAAGATCGCATTGGACGCTAGCCGCCTCGAAGCGAAAACGGGGCTCCTCAAATTCCAGGAAGAACTCTACACGCGGCATCCCGAACTCAGGCTGCGGCGAGCGGATTTCACTGCGCTGAAGGCCCGGGACATGCAGGCGCTGATTCCTGATCGCGCGACAGCTCTGGTGGAGTACGAGCTGACGCCTGCAGGCAGCTACCTCTTGGTCGTGACGCGCGGTGCAGAGAACAGCGCGGAAGTTCACGGCTACAAGTTGGCTGCGAGTACCGAGGATCTGACTCGGCATGTGCGCCGGTACCACGAGCAGCTGGCCAACCGCGATCCGGAGTTTGCTGCGGAATCGCGTTGGCTATATCGTGCGCTGCTTTCCCCTTCATTCGCTCAATTGAGGGGTGTGACGTCATTGGTGGTCGTGCCGGATGGAGTGCTATGGCAGTTGCCGTTTCAAGCTCTCCAAAGAGCGGATGGAAAATTCCTGGTGGAGAGCGCAGCTATCGACTATGTGCCATCGCTCGCAGTACTGAGCGCGCTGAAGACACTGAATCCAAGAGCGCACAAAGGTCGCACTTTGCTGGCGATGGGAAATCCGGGCGGCGACACCGAGGAACAGGCGGATGAGGCCGTTGCTCTTGAGAAGATTTATGGGTCGAAGAACACGCGGACTTTGCTTGGCCAAGCCGCGACGGTGGAAAAATTTCGGGAGATTTCGCCAGCCTTCGATGTCGTGCATATCGCAGCCCACGGCATCTTCGACGATCGCGACCCCATGTCGTCGCACATGCTGCTTGCTGCTGAGAGCGCACGACCACAAGCAGGCTGGCTGCGCGCGCGAGAGATTCAGTCAATGCAGCTAAAAGCGGAGCTGGTGGTGCTCTCCGGCTGTGAGACTGGAAAGGGTTCGTTTGAAGATGGAGAAGGTTTGGTAGGGATGAGTTGGGCCACCTTGGCGGCCGGGGCGCATGGTTCGCTGGCTAGCGCCTGGCGGGTTGAGGCCTCAAGCACAACGCAGATGATGATTGCCTTCCACCAGAAAATGCTGCAAGACGTGAACAAGGCGGAGTCGCTGCGCAGGGCCGAACTCAAGCTGTTGCACAGCGAGAAATACGGACATCCTTTCTACTGGGCTGCGTTTGTTTTGATGGGCGACGGAACTGCCTGATCGAGTGAGGCTTTGAGTTGTGCGTCGACCGGGCTATTGGGGTTTTGAATCGCGAGCAGGTCGAGTTGCGCGCGTGCCTCAGCTACTGCACCGCCTCGTGCATAGAGCACGGCCAGCAACAAGTGGTCTGTGCTGTGGTTGCGCAATGCGTTGTCGACCTCCGCGGCAACATCGGCTGACATCACCTGAAATGCGGCTTCCGGTTGCGGCGGTGCGGGTTCCCGCACTTCACCCCGCGGTCCTTCTGCAGTGACCGTCCAGGTATAGACCTGTCCGCGCGGCAGAATCACGGTGGACTGCCAACTCGTGCCTCGCAGGAAGGGGCTTTCAGCGACCTTGCGATATCCGGCTGCATAGATTCGGACTCGATAGCCGGAAGATGCAGGCAACGGTTCCCAGGCGAATGCTGGCCGATCATCCATGACAACCCGGTTGATGGGTGAAAGCACTTTGAAGGTCGCGGCCACCGGGTTGGCTGGTCCCAGCATCGTCTCCTGTTGACGGCCGGAGAGATTCGGGAGCGCGCTGGTTGGAAGGCGCCCAGTAGCCAACGCTGCTTTCAGCGCATCTCGTTCGTCGGGCTGCAGGCCTTCAGCTCCATGCAACTGACCGCTCTTGTCCAGCGATAGCTGGAGATCGCCATCACGCAGAGTTGCGACGGTATTTTCCACTTGAGCAGGATGAAATGAGGCCCGCCAATAGAGAACGGCTACGCCGGCAATCAGTGCAGCAGTTGCCAGCCCAGTCCAGACCGGATGCAGACGCCAACGGTTAACTCGCGCTGGCTTGGAAATACTCTGGACGGATGGGGAAGACCGCGGGGTTTCGGCAATTTGCGTAACAAACTGTCGAAGATATTCCAACTCTCTCCGGCACGATCTGCAATTGACTGCATGATGCTCCAGTTCGGACGAGATCTTTTTCCCTTCGGCCAATGAGAGCAACTGCTCGTATTCAAGATGCGGCTCGTTCAAGGCAAAAGTGTTCTGAAGGCTGGCTACCAGAGCTCCGGCTTTCGATTCCCGCTCCAAAGCCGTTCGACAAGCCTGACAGCCGGCGAGGTGGTTGTCCAGTTCCAACAGCTGAACCGGGGACAAATCGCGTCGGAGAAACGCCTGAAGCTCCGGGTTGGATAGATGTTCCATCACGTTCTTACCTGGTCAGTCGCTGAATTTCGCGTGAAATTACCATTCGCAGCGGCTCAAGGGTTGCATTTGTCTTGTGAGCTTGGCGCGAGCACACTTGCGAAGATTGATAACTTGTTGACGCGTAATCGCTAACAGAGACGCCACTTCCAGATCGCTCAACGGCAGTCTCCCCCATAATTCGGCAAACTCCGTATCTGGAATTCCCGCGGCGTGGGCGATTTGCCGAATGGTAGCCACGCCTGTTGAAACCAGGAGGCTGGCGCCGCATCCTCCATCGGGCCCTCTCAGGTTGAGCAGCAGCGCAGCTCTCTGGTTCCCGCTGAGTTCGTTGATCCGCTCCCAGAGAGTCGCCATCCATTGCTTCTGAGCCATGGTCACATCCGCGGGACGGGCCGTGTCTCCGATTTCGAGATCTTCTTCGACATCCATGGTTGTCTCCTGAACATTCCATAGCCTCGCCATCAGCAATGCGAGATCGTTGAAAGGGATTGGAGCGTTGATCCGCACAAAGACTCGCGCGAGCTGGTCAGCGGGATGATCGCCTGATAGCGCAGCATGCAGACCGTCAATCCGATCCAGATCCGCGACAGCAGCGTGGCCAGTCTTTCCAGGGACTTGCCAGGCGGCGAGACCGCAGATCCAGATGCCGGTGCCGGGGTCTTTCCATCGTGCCAGATTCGGATAGCGCTCAAGCAGGTAGCGAAGCTTGTTGCGAAGACCGTGAAAGGCCGGGTAGGCGCGGCGAAAGTAATCATTGCAAGAGCGGGCCGCCAGAGTCGCCGCAAAGCCGACCAGATTCCCCACCGGCTTGGTGCGGCCTTTGCCTAGATCCTCCACATAAAGCAGAAAAGACACCACCGCTTCCGAGGCGACATCTTCAGCATGGCTGTGGTGGGCGGTACTGTGGCGGCGCAGTCTGTGCGAGACGATACGGAAGACCATTGGCTCAATGTGCCTGCTGATCAGTTCTCCCAACAGCGACTCGGCATTTTCCGCATCCGCGGTCGCTAGATATGCGCCAAGCAGTTCAGCCGCGCCATCCGCAGCGGGGAAGCGTCTCGAATCTATCGGGTGAACTGTAGACATGTCCGGTAATTGCGAAGTGTAATCATGATATCGCACGTTCCACTTTGAGTTCTGGAACGACCAGCGTTGTAGCCCCATCCAACATTAGCACTCGAGGTATTGGAATTTCTGCCTGCTCATTGATTCGAACCTAACGACCCGGCAAGTCGCCTAAGAACCGCATCCAGCAAAAAGTGCCGCCGAGTAGGTAAGCTGAAACTTGCAGTGCTTTTGCTTCAAACACTATTTACCCACTTATGAATTCGCCAACAGATCCAAAGACCATTGTGCTTAATCCCTGCGCATCCGATGCTTGCAAGCGCATTCTGCCTTGGCTGGTCGCTGTGGCCTTCTTCATGGAGTCGCTCGACACCACAATTCTGAACACCGCGGTTCCTGCCGTGTCCGCAGCCCTGCATGTTGCACCACTCAGCATGAAAGCCGTGTTGGCAAGCTACACCCTCAGCCTGGCTGTCTTCATCCCCATCAGCGGATGGATGGCGGACCGCTTCGGAACGCGGCGTGTCTTCGCTTCCGCCATCGGCATCTTCACGCTGGGATCATTTCTGTGCGGGGTCTCGAGCGACATCCATCTACTCGTAGCCTGCCGTGTGCTGCAAGGCATGGGCGGCGCCATGATGGTTCCCGTCGGGCGGCTAACCCTGGTGCGCACTTACCCGAAATCGGATCTGCTCCGCTTCATGAGTTTTGTTGCTATACCTGCGCTCGTCGCGCCCATGCTCGGCCCCATTGCCGGCGGCCTCATCGTTGGCTACTTTCATTGGCGCATCATTTTCTTTCTGAACATCCCCATCGGACTCCTTGGCCTGGTGATGGTCTATCTGCATCTTCCCGATTACCGCGAAAAGAACATACACCCGCTCGATTTTGTTGGACTCATTCTTTTTGGCTCCGGCATCGCGCTGCTCTCCTACGTTCTTGAAGTCTTCGGCGAGCACCAACTCAGCACGCGGGAAGTGACCAGCCTGCTTGCACTCTCTCTCGTTCTTCTGGCAGGATATTGGATTCACGCAAAAACGCTTCCGTTTCCACTCCTCGACTTGAAGCTGTTCAGCATCCGGACTTTTCGCGCCGCCGTGAATGGCAGTTTTTTCACCCGCCTCGGCATCGGAGGCGTGCCCTTTCTGTTGCCGCTCTTATACCAGGTTGGCCTTGGCTTCACGCCCATTCAGTCTGGTCTACTCATCATGCCTCAGGCCATCGCAGCGCTGTGCATGAAAGCAATCCTGCGTAGGTTGATCGCGGTCATCGGCTACAAGTGGGTGCTTGTTTCAAACACCGTCATTATCGGAATCATGCTGGTTCTGTTCACGACGATCCGCATGCACACTCCCGCGTGGACCATAGTAGTTATCGCTTTCTTCTACGGCGGATTCACATCGCTCCAGTACACCTCGATGAATACTCTGGTCTATGCGGACGTAGAAGAAGAGGACGCCTCCAGCGCGAGTTCAATTGCCAGTACCGGCCAGCAGATGTCCATCAGTTTTGGTGTAGCGGCTGCCGGATTGGCAACTGCATTCTTTGTTCCCGTCGCGGCATATTCCAATCCACAACAGATGATTAGCGGCATTCACAGAGCGTTTTTGTGCCTCGGCGTCCTCACGTTAGCCTCAACAGCTGTATTTGCGAGTCTCAAGAAAGACGATGGCGAGGCAGTCAACGCGCACAAAATGCTGCATCCAGACGGATGAAGCACACCCTCACTAAAAGCCTGCGTTGTTACGTCGATCGAATACCAGCCGGGCTTTCTCATTCCAAGGATGGATTCAGCGATGATATCTGGATGGCATGACGATCCCGAACGTCTCGCGTCGGTTCTTCTGCGAGATTTGCGTGAATAACGCAATCGTTCTTTCCCATTCGCCCCGATCGTCTACTCTGAAATCACGTCATGTTGGATTCCTTTTTCTTCCTATCCCGCTCCGCGCGTCGCGAAGAGTCACAATGAAGGGCCGCGTCACCGACCTGGCAGCCATCTTTTTTGCCGTGTTCGGCTTCACCTGTTGGGTGGTCGGCGACAGCTGTATCAAGTGGATCGGGCAATACGGCCTGCCACCCGAAGAGATCGTAGCCTTCATGGGACTTTTCATGGCGCTTACGCTCACGCTTCAGGCCGCTGTGCGCCACAACGTCGACAATCTGCGCCCGCGTTCGGTGGTGCGCCAGGCTCTGCGCGCCCTCCTGGACATGGCAAACAACATCTGCGTCGTCATTGCCCTCCGCCATCTCTCGCTGACCATGTTCTATATTCTTGTCTTCACCTCGCCGCTTGTCATCTCCGTTCTCTCGGCAGTTCTTCTCCACGAACGCATCACCTTCGTGAAAGTGTTTGCCTTGGCCGCCGGTTTTTGCGGCGTGGTCATCGCAGTCGCCCCTTGGAATCATGCCCAGCCTCATGTTCAGCACATCGATCTAATCGGTCTCGTCAGTTGTCTTGTGTGCGTCACCTGCTTCTCAATCAACATGGTCTGGTCCCGCGTGCTTACGCGTACCGAACCGCCAGAAAGCCTTGCATTCTGCTCCGGCCTGGTAACGGCCATCGCCGGTCTGGTGCTCACCAGCTTCCACCCTCGTCCTCTCACGCCCTTGCTCTGGCTGGCGATGGGGATGATGGGCGTCTTCTGCGCAGCTGGCACGATGAGTTTTTATGTCGCGGTCAAGCACACGTCAGCGAGCAACGTTTCGCAGTATCACTACACGCAGTTGCTCACCGGCGCATTGATCTCCTACTTCGTCTGGCACGACAAACCGGGCATTCCAATGTTAGTCGGTGGATCACTGATTATCGGGTCGGGCCTGATGATCGCTCTTGTCGCACGCAACGCCCAGGCGCCCGTGCTCCCCGACATTGCGATCAGATAAAGCGGTTGAAAACTGTTTGCCGATGCACGCTTCACTCCTCTCGATCTGGGCATATACAAGGGCCCATCGTGCCCCTCGGACAAAGCGTAGCTGGCCTGGGACTTCCGGTAGACCAGGACATCGTCGCCTGCCATGACGTATCCTGCGGGTTCGCAGCAGACACCAATCGAATCAATCCGGCACTTTGTTCGGCTTTTTGTCACCCAACGCAATTAGTTGAAGAATAGCCATAAGCTATTTCTAATATGGGATATAGTATCCCTTGCCAGAATCGTATAAACTATCGAAAAGCTATAAAGCTCCGGCGTCAGATCGCGCTCATCATTTCGCTTAAGCGAGGAACGGCATGTCAGCAGATCGCATGAAACCCCGGGTCTTTGTCGTAGATGACGAGTCGGTCATCGCTACGACGCTCGCGATGATCCTGAGACAGCAGGGATTCGAAAGCCATTCCTTCGATTTGCCTCTGGAAGCTTTGCATGCCGCTCGCGAAAATGCGCCGGATCTCTTGATTTCCGATGTGGTGATGCCTCTGCTTTCGGGGATTGAGCTAGCCATTAAAATGCGCGAGCTTTGTCCAAATTGCAAAGTGCTTTTGTTCTCCGGCCAAGCGGCCACAGTTGACATGCTTCAGATTGCCCGAACTCAAGGACACGACTTTGAGCTTCTTTCAAAGCCGGTACATCCGTCAGACCTTCTTGCAAAGATCAGGACTGTCCTTTAGACCGATTACGGTCTTGCTTTCCCAAAGAAAAAGAATCCGTTCGACTGATAACCATTCGGTAAGCCCTTGACATTGCGCTATTTCGTCAATGGTGCAGGTGTTTCAATGCGCGGTAGCCCGTCAGGGCGCGTGGCAGCGTTGTAAGCAAACCATGCTTCGATCATCGCTCCTTGCATCACATCGCCACTCTGTACACGGTCATAAAGGTCCATGTTGGAATGGTGAGTACGCGAGCCATATTCAAGCGGATCCTGCATGAAACCGATGCCGTCCAGGCCGATCCACGAGAAGCTGGTCGAGTCCGTGCCGCCGGGCTGCAAAGTGGGACCAGCCGTTAGACCGGTGACGGCCTCGATTCCCAGGTCCTTGATAGGAGAAATCCAAGATTGGAAGATCGCAGCAAGCTCGGAATTGCCCAGCGCAGATACTGCACGAAACTTACCCGAGCCGGAATCGTCGTTGAAGTACACATCGAGCTTGTCATATTCTGGCGTTTTCTTCATGGTGTCTCGCGGAGCGAAGTGCTGTTGCACATAAGCCAGCGAACCGTAGAGTCCCTCTTCTTCACCGCCCCATAAGGCCACCCGGACGGTGCGAGCCATTGGCTTATGCAGCGTAGCCAGAACGCGGACGGCTTCCATGGCCACGGCCGAGCCAGTACCGTTGTCTGTTGCCCCCGTGCCTCCTTGCCAGCTGTCGAAGTGGCCGCCCACCATCACAACCTCGTCGGCTTTCGTGGTTCCCGGAATTTCTCCGATCACATTGAAGCCCATCTGGTCATCCTTCTGGTATTCGGTGTCGATGTCGAACGTCAGCTTCGGTGAGATGCCGTGCTGCAAAAGGCGGCAGATACGGTTGTACTGCTCTGGCGTAATAGCTGCCATTGGCGGCCCGACAGGATCCTTGGGATCTTGCGACCCGCCATAAGACGCAAAGATCGTGCCGCCGTCGCCGTTGTAGCCCGGTGTCAAAGCCACGGCCACTCCTTCATCCTTTAGAAACGCATTGACCTGATTGCGCAAAACGCGACCGGTGGGCGCTGCCGTGGAGAGCGACGATGGCGTGTACTCGCCCGGCCGAGGCGCAGCTGCGCCGGGTCGGGCGCCACCAAAGCCTGTGTGGGCAGGGTCTGGTGTCTTGGTGCGTGCCGCAACTTCTTCATCGGTCAGGCGGTGTGCATCTGCTTCGGTGTGTAGCAGTAGCTCACGCGGATCGAAGATCAGCACAATCTTGCCCTTCAGCTTGCCTTTGTATTTTGCGAAGTCCGCTTCCGAGTGCAGTGGCGCCAATATGGCTTCAGCCGTTACCGGTCCGTTGGTACCGGGAGTCCATGCAAGAGGGAACCCGATCAGCGAGGCGTACGCCGGCGATTCCAGCGCTCCGTAAAACTTCTTGATCTGCCATCCGTCGCCGAATGGTCCCCATTTCTCCAGATGCACGTTCTGCAGCCCCCACGTCCTCATTTGTTGCATGGCCCACTCGGCCGCTGCACGATGATTCCGGCTGTTGTTGACCCGGGGTCCATACACCTCGGAGATGTAGAACAGGTTTTCCATGACCTGTGAGTGTTGGAACGCCTCATTCTTGATCTGGGTCAAAGCGCCCAGATCAACCTTGTCTCCACCTTGTACTTGCGCGAGTGAGACCGAAATGAAGAGAACAGCAATTGTGCAAGCGGCTGCAATCAGCCTGAGGCGTAGCAGATTCACAATATTCTCGCTTTCAAAAGGATGTTGGACAGGAAAAGGCGTTTTAACCCACTCCCCTTATATCAGGTTGTCCCGCAGATACGCTCAACGGATGGCCATTTCACTTGATCGTGAAGTAGAAGGTTGCTCCTGCCTCAATGGCTCCCTCGGCCCAAATTGAACCTCCGCGACGGGCCAGAATACGTTCCACTGTAGCAAGACCGATCCCTGATCCTGAAAAGTCGCTTTTGTTGTGAAGGCGATGAAACGGGTGGAAAAGCTGGTCCACGCGCTTCGGGTCGAAGCCTGCGCCGTCGTCGCGAACAAAGTAAATACATTCGCCAGCCGGTCTGTCTCCGACTTCGGTGGGGTTGCACCCAAACTCAATCCTGGCATGCGCATGCTGCGACGTGTACTTCCAGGAATTGCGGAGAAGGTTATCGAGGACAATGCGCATCAGTCCTGCATCCGCCAACACCTCGGGTACGTCGGCAATCAAGAAGTCAACCTGGCGTGAAGGATCTGATGTCCTCAGCTCGGCCGCGATCTCTTTGGCAATTCCGGTGAGATCGACCGGCTCATATTTCACAGGAGCGGTCGCGGCGCGGGCAAAGTCAAGAAGATTGTCAATGAGAGTGCCCATGTTGGAAGTCGAAGTCTTGAGCTGACCAAGCATATACGGCACAGTCGGATCCTCGACGTTCTTGCATGCCATTTCGAGGATGTATGTGATATTTCCGATTGCGGAAAGAGGGCCTCTCAGGTCATGCGCGACCATGCCCGAGAAGGCGTCGAGTTCGCGATTGGCTGCCCGGAGTTCCGCGGTGCGATGCTCCACGCGGGCTTCGAGATTTACGCGCGCCTCCTGAATTTGAGTGAGCATCGCATTGAACGCTTCAACTAGAATTGCGATTTCCCGGCTGTCCGCATCTATATCGGCGCGCACGCTGTAGTCGTGGTCGCGCGAGACGAGCACGGCGGTATCGGCCAGGGCAATGATCGGTTGCTCAATCAGGCGACGCGACATCGAACTTATGACCAAGGCAGCGGCCATGCATAAGGCCACAATAATACAGGCGATCAACAAATATTGGCGCGCCCGCTTGCCAACCTCGGTAAGCCTGGCGGATATGTATACAATCCCGACTGGCTTGTCCTGGAAAACGATTCGATGGGCAATGAGAACGTCCGTTCCCGACATCCAGACGTGGTAAGATTCATTGACTGCGAGAACCCGCGCATCCGACTTCTCCGAATCCGGATTTCCGTAGTGAGCGAAAATGGCTCCATCATTTGCGGTGAGCACCGCAAAAACGATGTCAGGAGATCGGCGCAACCCCCCCAGGGTGTTCGTTGCGCTTTGCTGATCGTTGAACATCAGTGCGGTGACGCTGTTATCGCCGACAATCCCGGCGTCAGCGTCGAGGTTGCGAATCAGATTGTCGCGAAAAGACAGCAGATCGTAGGAATAGAAACCCAGCGCCGCCATAAGCAGTACTGTGCCGCTCACAACCAGGTTCATACGAGTGAGTCGTGCGGAGAGTGACCGTCTCTGAATCTGATTCATGGCGTCTGTCCCCCACTCGGTCTGCCGTTTACCGAAACGGCGACTTTGAGAAGTTCAGAACTGAGCGAGACTCCACTGCGGTCCACCGAACGTAGGTCCACAGAAAAACGCACACGATTGCTGACAACCAGGAATTGAATCATGCCCCCGTGATCGAGAAAGCCCGGAGCGTCGCTCACTGTGAGAACCGGTTTGCCCACCGTAGCCGCGAGCAAACTGTCGAGGTGTTCCTTCGCCGAGACATCGACGAACAGAATCGCGCAGCCTGCCTCATCTCCGCCACTTTGGATCGCGCGTATCGCTAGTGGGCGCGTTTCGACATACTCTCCCGCGACCAGCTTTGTAACCGTGTCGACGAACTTTTTTGGCGCGGCAACGCAAATGGTGAGCGGTTCGTGTTCCGCTCCAGAAGGCCAGCGGACGAACTTGGCAAAATTGAAAAGATACACAGCCTGAACATCGGATTGCGATGCTGCGGGCGGTTGTGCCTGGGCATGGCGGTTGAGTGATGCCAAGATTATTAAAAATAAAGTAAATGGGAGATACGCCCCATGCCGGAAGAGACGCAGATTTGCCGGGCGATGATTGCAAGGGGTGACTGGCGTGAAGTCCACTTGCCGATTCATGTCGAATCACCGTAACCCGTTCAGGCCGCTGAAGACCTCCCCTTCGCTAACAAATCTTTGACCACTGAAGTCGACCAAATGGAAATAAAAAGCGAGCGTCACGGCTGCGGTCAGTCGCCAATATGAGCTGAATTCAGAGTAGCCCCCAAATATGAGAGGCAAAGTCTGCATGAATGGTTGTCCGGAATGGGCATCGAGGCGGATAAACTTTCTTGTTTCGAAATTCGAGGTGTTTTCCGCCTCATACTTCACGTATCAGCGAACCATTTTCAAGAGTTTTCGTCATGCTGCGGGCGTTCAAAATGCTGGTAATAAGTCGCCACAGCACAAGCTGGTTTCGATATCCACTTGGGATCGCAAAAGCGGAACAACCTTTGAGGCATATCTTCCAATCGAAATGAGAGGGAATCAACGAGGACTTGCATGATACGTAAAGTTAAGAACGGCGAATTTAGGCTGTACTCACGGAAGAAGGACCCTACCAGTGGTAAGAAGCGTAATCTTGGAACCTTCGCGACAATGGAGCAGGCAAAGCAGCACGAGCGGAAGGTCCAATATTTTAAAAGGCATTAAATCGGCCTCCGAACTCTGAATCCGCACCCGGCCAGTTCAGCCGCACAACCCCATGATGCGTCGGTTCGCGCAAGCCCCATTTCCGCGATTGAAAGATTCTTCGTCCCGTTTTGCAGATCATTTACCCTCTTTGGCGCACAATGAAGAAAGTGCGGAAAAAGACGACCCAAAGAAGCCATGATCTGGGAAGAAAACTCAACACCCAGCTGAAAAAATCAGGCAAAAAGGGGATTCTGTCTCATCTGTATGAAAATAAACATGTTACGTCAAAACCGCCCTTTAAAACAAAGGAGTTACGTAAAACGGGCGATGGATAATTTTAAAAACAAAGGACTTACAACCGGCATCAAGCACGATGTTCCAGTCGAAGAAGGTGTTGGGATTGGTGACTTTGCGCAGGACTAAAAAGCGCGCACCATCCCTAGTTCCGCTCTCTCTAAGGTTCAGCCGTAAGGCCGCGAATGATCTCCGCTTCACGCTTGCGATACGGCGTCCCGTCGGGATGAAAGACATCGTGAAACCACACGGTGGGCTGCTCAAGCACATATGGGCGCTGCCACGAATCCCACGGTAAATACGTCTGGCTCTTGCCGGCTACCAGACCCCAGTTGATAGCCCCGACATGATATTGGTGGGCGATTGGAAGAACAGTATCGAATGTGCTTCCGGCGCCCCGGGCCATGAACTCTGTGCAAATGAGCGGGCGATGAAATTGCAGAAGAAGCTTGACATGCTGCTCGAAATCCTCAGGCCAGCCGTAGTTGTGAAAGCTGATAATATCCGACTGCTCGATCTGAATTCGCGCCACCGGCGTCATCGTCTCCAAAGTAGTCCAATCTCCGTGCCAGACGCCGCTCGTCAGAGGTTGTGTGGGATGAACGCTTCGCGCCCAATCAAAGACTTTGGGAAGTAGACCGAGAATGATCTGGTTCTTGTTGCGGGGATCGCCCTGAGCATAGGAACTGTCGTTGCCATTGTCAGGCTCGTTCCAGAGGTCCCATGCCAGTATGCGCCGGTCGTTTGCAAAAGCGCCGACGACACCCTTGACATAACTTTCGAGGCGAGGGAATTGCGCGGGATCAGAGAGAATCTCTGTCCCCGGTGCCTGCACCCATCCCGAGTTGTGGACGCCGGGAATAGGTGGATGCTGTGGACCGAGTTTGGGATGAGGGTCCCAGCAGGAATCGAAGAGAACAAAGATGGGTCGTATATGGTGACGAGCAGCGATCGCGAGGAACGTATCAATCCTGTGCTCGAATCCCTTGGGGCCCTGTTCCCAAACAAGATTGTGGAGGAAGACGCGCATCGAGTTCATGCCTATGCCTTCAGCCCAACCGAATTCGCGGTCGATAGTTACCGGGTCGAATGTATCTGCCTGCCACATCTCAAGCTGGTTGATGGCATTTGACGGCAGAAAATTGGAGCCGACGGGCCATGGCTGGCGCACGTACCAGGTGGTGGCCTGATCTTCTGTCCATCGGGAGTCCTGAGCTTGGAGAGAAGCACAAAACGCAAACAGTGAACCGCAGACCAACAAGATATTTAGTTGATGCAAACCAATCCTCGACCAATTCGAATTCGCCATGACTTATACCTTCCTTCCTTACCGTCCACGCATAACTTCGAATTTTATTTGCAATCTATTTGCCACTCAATGGCCGCTTGCTTTTAGCGGGCTTGTGCCCTGGTCCTGGCTTGATGTGTTCGCAATTTGGCGCCATTTCTCCGTGAGCTTCTTATCGGAAAGAGCCTTGATGTAGACTCCGCCAACAACGCTACGCGCTTGAAAGCCAATCTGCTTTCCATTCTTGGTGTCGTACCAGTCGGTTAAGGGAACGCGGTTTGATGTTTCATTCATCCACTTATAAATAGGATCGATGATCGCGTTGAACTGTGCCGGTTTCGATGCCAGCGCTGCAGTCCAGACGGACCAGTCGAGCTTTGTGTAGTCGGCACGGTTATCAAGCGGCAGGCCGTAGGAATTAATCTTGCTCATGTAAAACAACAGCTCCGACTCGCGCACTGTCTGAGGAAATAAGTTGTAGCCAAGGACTTGATCCCACACCAGGTTGTATTTCTGGCTCCACGTGCCAGGGCTATTGAAAGCAAGCTTATAGTGGTCACCTTCCTTAGCCATGCCAACCCACTTCGCCGCCATTTCCTTCGCGGTTCTGCCGAAGTCCTTAGCAACATCGTCATGTTTCAGCAGATGCGCCAGGTCGGCATAGGCAGCCAGCGCCTCGATCGCCTTAATCGAAAGATTGCTGTTGTGGGCAACATGTCCCGCAAAGTCGTCGGTGGTAAGCTGATTCTCCGGGTCCAGGCCCTTTTCCTTCAGATATTGCGCCCAACCTGAAAGCTGCGGCCAATAGCGCTCCGCGAGTTGTGCATTGCCTTCAGCTCGCGCCAGCGCATCCACGAGGATAAGCATGTTCCCGCTTTCCTCGACAGGCATCTGGTCTTCTTCGGTCTTCTCACCGCCGCCGTAGACCTGCCCATTTGCAAGCGGATACTGGCCCAGATCATGAGGTGAGAAGGGAAACCGCCAGCGCGTAAGTGCCGAATATTCGAGTACCGGAAGAAGCAGGGCTTCAAGCAATTTAGGTTGGAAGAAAAGGAAGAAGGGAGCCGATGGATAGAGTACATCGACGGTGGCAATGCAGCCGTTTGAGAAATTCTCTTTCGCAAAGAGCATTGCATCCCCGTTCACATCGGCAACAAGCTTGTGAGACGCGAGTGTCTGCCGATACGCGAGTATTGCAATTGCCGCATAATGCTCTCCGCCAACCCCGGTCAGGTCGTCAGTCAAGTCTGCATCGAACGCATCGGCACGTTTACCGAGATCTGCATATTGTTCCTCCGCGTCATCGAGCATCTGCTCAACCGGCATATTGTTCCGCTGCCAATAGGGCCGCAGATTCCGTTCCAGATACTGGATGGCAAATCGTTCGGTATAAGAGACCAGCAAATGTCGAGTTACTCGCTGCGAACCCACCGCGCCGAATTCCAGGCTGGTTGCAAGGTGCGGGCTCGTCTCGTCGGCCTGCTGTGGCATGCCCATTGAATCGCTCGCTGGCAGCCTTCCTGAATCTGCGAAAACTCTGACAGCATCGGCTGCAATCGCCGATGTTGAGTCCTCATCCTTCGGCGCCGCAAGATGGAAATATCCCCAGTCGATTCGAAGATTGTCTCCGGAGCGGTTGAGGATGACTTGCTCGCGAGATCCAACTGAAAGTACGTTCAACAGCCCTGTGCAATTTCGGAACGAGACTACCTGCTGACTCCGGTCGTTGACCGCGATCACGGGGTCAACATCGAGCAGGATCGAAACACGGTGGGTCGCCCCATCCGTCGCCTGCACTCCCCAAGTCAGGTATGTCACCGGGCGCGAAAGTATATCCAGATCGCTCATAATTGCCGGAGTAAAGAAAGCAATTTCGAGCGTAATACCGCTTTGGCTAAACGTGTACCTTGTGTGCGTCGGCGTGATCGAACTGCCGATTTGCTCCATAGCTGGAATCTCATCGGGATGGCGACCCATGAACCGAAATGCCTTACCGTCAACGCGTGCGATTCCTGTGATAGGCTGCGGAGCGCCCGTCCAATGCACTGTGTCTGAGTCGGTGAGCTTGTCTGAATCAGACCAGATGCTGAAGTATGGGTCGTGCGTGATAAGAGGCGTCGCAGGCGGTCGCTGCTGAGACGACATGCAGCAGACACCAAGACAGAAAACAGCAGAATGTGCCGAAGCGCGGACGAACTTGTTCATAGGAGTAATGTATTCCCCCTTTCTGCCTCCGGTCCAACTGACCAGGCCACACCATTACAGGCCTCTGATTTCGATGCGAACAAATCCGGCCCTTGTTGCAAAACTCGGCTTCGGTGTGCATTATTAATGTAGTTTAGGAAGTTCTCGGTAGTGACATATGTATGTAGCATGAATCCCAACGATTTCGGGCAGGACAGTCGCTGAGTCGATTTGCAGTACCTGCCGCAATGGAGGGCAGCAAGAATGAAAGAGATGTCGAAAATCATTTTTCTGTTGGTCGCTGCGGTGGCTTCAGTCTCGGCTGAGACTCATCCGATTCTCCCGATCGGGTCTGCTGCTCCCGACTTCGCATTGCAGGGTACTGACGGCAGCATACACCGTCTGAGTGACTACGCTGCCAGTCCGATCCTTGTCGTAGTTTTTACATGTAATCACTGCCCCATCGCGCAGATGTACGAACAGCGAATCGAGCGGCTCGTCGCAGATTACAAGGATCGCGGAGTGGCTCTCGTCGCGATACAGCCAAACGATCCGAAAGCGTTGCGTATCGATGAGCTAGATTCGTCTGACACCAGCGACAGCCTGGAAGAGATGAAGATTCGAGTAAGCTACAAGCACCTCACCTATCCATACCTGTACGACGGGGATACACAGCAGGTAGCCCGCGCTTATGGACCGCAGGCGACTCCGCACATATTCATCTTCGATGAACATCGGCGTCTCCGCTATGAGGGGCGCATCGACGACAGTTATCGTCTTGAGTTGGTGAAGACACAAGATGCGCGCAATGCAATTGACGCGTTGCTCGCGCACCGGGAAGTCTCGGTCACACATACAGGCGCCATGGGATGTTCAACCAAATGGAGTGAGAAATCCGCGGATAGAATCGCGACTCTACAGAAGATCGACGAACAACCGGTAACAGTCGACTTGGTATCGAAAGCTGATCTAGCTAAACTCCGCGCTAATCCATCGCACCAGATGGTGCTGATAGATTTCTGGGCAACATGGTGCGGGTCCTGCATCGCGGAATTTGCAGATATTCAAGATATATTTCGCATGTATAGCGACCGCGATCTTTCGCTTGTAACGGTCTCAGTCAACATGCCTGATGAGCAGGCGAGCGTTCTGCGATTCCTGCAGAAAAAACACGCAACGAGCCGTAATCTTCTCTTCTCCTCGACGGATACTGTTTCGCTACAACAGGCATTCGATCCTGCATGGGACTCGGCTGTACCGTACACCATATTGCTTTCTGGCGACGGGAAGGTACTTTATAAGCAATTGGGCTCAGTCGATATACTCGAACTTCGTCGGACGATTCTGGCGAATGTTGCCGCAGAATATGCAGGGTTCAACGAATACTGGAAAGGTAACTAATTGGCCGGAATGGCCCCCGCATTGCGACTGCACTGACGGGCCACCCTAGCGGCATTCTTCGAGGTGGCATTTAAGTATTTGACCGGGCCAGCCGGGCTTCACTTTCGACTGAGGCATTTCTCCCATTTGCCGTTTGCAGTGCCATAAAGATCGCGCCAATCAACTGCGCGTCGGAACCCAACCCGCTTTGAATCAATCCTGGCCGAACCCGCGACCCTCGTGCCTCAAGTGCACGGCGGGTGGCGTCGACTAGCGCAGGGTGAATTCCCACGCTTCCGCCGAACACGAACAAGCGAGAATTAAGGATCAGAGATGTGTTGTAAATCGCATACCCTAAAGTACAGGCTGCAAGTTGCAGAACCTCCTGCGCAAGCGAATTGCCTTCCAAAGCATGGTCGAATATCTCGGTTGCGGTCGATCCCTGTGGAAGCGATGTGGCATCCTGGCTCCAGCGCTCTTTCCACTGGGCCTTGATCCCTTCGCCACCGACGATAGCTTCGAGCGCGCCAGGCTTGCCACGTTCGACAGGCGCGTCAGATGTGCCGGGAACGAGCATGTAGCCAATTTCGCCCGCGGTCCATTTGCTACCCCGATGAACTTCGTTGTTTAGCACAATGCCGGCACCAATTCCTGTGCCGATTGCCAGGAAGACGAAGTCGCTCTCGCCCTGCGCCAGACCGGCCCGATGCTCTCCGATGGCGGCCAGGTTCACATCATTGTCCGCGAAGGCTGGGGCGCCGAATTCTGCCTCAAGCATCTTGCGCAATGGAACGTCGCGCCAGCCCATCAGATAAGATGTCGCAATTACGACACCTTGATCGATATCCGTAACACCTGGTACGCCCACCGCGATTCCGCTCAGGGATTCTTGGGGGAGCGACGCTTCGCGTAGGAGCGCATCCACACCATTGCGCATGAGGCGCAGGACCATCACCGCATCCGCCGTGCCTGTTGTTGTGGCAGACCATCGTCCAAGTATTGCGCCGGTACCGTTCGCGAGAGCAAGCCGCAAGTTGGTCCCACCTATGTCTGCGCCAATCACATACTGTGAGGCGAGCTCCTCCGAGCTTGTGGGAGATGAGACCAGTGTTGAGGAGTGTTCTTGCTGCATTGTTTGCGATACCTCGATGGTCGTCTTCATTTGTTTTGGCCAGCAGAAGAAATACGGTTCCTGTCTATCGGGTTGGAGGTTCGACGCTGATGCTTTCCAATTCGCGACCCTTGGTCTCTGGCATCACAAAGCGAACAAAGAAGAGCGTGAGGACACAAAACGCTCCATAAATGCAGAAAGTGGCAGAACTCCCGGTCGCTTTGATTAGGGAAAGAAACGTCAGCGAAACAATGGTGTTGGAAGCTCCGGACCCGAGTGTTGCGGCAGCCACTCCTCGGCCGCGCAGTCGCAGAGGAAAAACCTCCGCAACAATAATCCAGGCAATTGGCCCCATGCTGAATGCAAAACAAGTGATGTAGACCATCAAACACGCGGTTGCAATCACACCAAGCGAAGGCCCAAGCTGCGCTTGATTGTGAAATGCGTAGGCTAGAAGGACGAGCGAAAGAGTCATGCCTGCAACGCCCCAATACAAAAGGGGCTTTCTCCCGACGCGGTCGACAAGCACCAGGGCGATAACGGTCGCGAGGACATTCACGACAGCGACCAGAAGTGTGGCGAAGATGGCATTCTTATCCGAGCCAATCCCCGCCAGGGCGAAGATCTGCGGCCCGTAGTAGATGATCGTATTGATGCCGGTCACTTGTTGCAGTACCGTGAAGCCGACTGCAACAAAAAGCGCTTGGCGCACTGTTGGCGTCCACAATGCACCCCAACGCTTTTCCGCCGTGATCATCAGGCTTGTGCGAATGTCTTGTAGTAGCACTCGTGCGCCAGCTTCGTTGGAGTAGGACCTCAGGATAGTGTCGGCCTCGGCTGATCTGCCATGCGCAACCAGCCAGCGCGGACTCTCAGGGACGGTGAGCACGAGCAATAAGAAGAAGAGTGCTGGAATCGCCCCAAGGCCAAACATCAACCGCCACGCATGGTCACTTGCCAGCCAGTAGCCAACTAAGTCGGCAAGGGCAATTCCTCCCGTGAGTGCAAATTGATAAAGCCCGATGAGCATCCCACGTGATTGTGGAGGCGCAAGTTCTGAGACGTAGACCGGCGAGGTGACTGAGGTGAGGCCAATGGCGATTCCAAGCAGAGTTCGGGAGACGATCAGCGTGAAGACATTGGGAGAAATGGGCGCTAGGATAGATCCAGCAATGAAGAGCGCGCCGCCCCAAACCAGGGTAGTGCGTCGACCGGCACGGTCTGCAAAAACTCCGCCAACTACCGCGCCTACCATGGATCCGATGAGCACTACACTTACTACGACTTCCTCCATTTGAGTGGAAAGGGAGAATGCTGATCGAACAAAGATCAACGCAGATGCAATGATCCCCATGTCAAATCCGTAGAGAATGCCTCCAAGGCCGGCGATCAAAGACACCTTCCAGACGAACACTCTGTTAACCCTGGGCCGTGCAGTCGAATTCACGTCAGTCAAGAGTCCTCCAGCCAATGGGCAACACGGTTCAGGCGATCTTTGCTACAATTAAAACACTTTTTAAGCTTTCATTACAAAATAACTCGAAAGTATTTGTCGACTGACGGGAGACACGATGAACTCGACAAGCAATCGCCCACGTCGTTGGATCTCAGGCATCGAGCCGGCTCCGGAATTACTTTCGGCCAATGGAACCCAGATTCTGGAAATTGAATGCCGCGAGCAGCCGCGCAAACTCCAGGAACTGATTCAGAACTACGCTACCGATCGTGAGATCCGCGCAGTGTTTGCGAAACTCCGCGACGCTTCTGCGAAGAGAGGTCCGGTCTTGTTCTTCGGCATGGGAGCATCTTTGTGCTCGTCAATAAGCGGGTCCGTCTTCCTCCAGACCCACGGCAGGCCCTCATTCTCAGTGGATGCTGGCGAATGGCTGCATTACGGTGGCTCAGTTCGAGATGATGCCGCTCTCTCGATTTTGCTTACTACGTCAGGGGAGAGCGCTGAACTGGTTGAATTGTTGAAGCGAGGCAGCCGAGGAACTATGGCCCTGATTTCAAATAATTCCGCCAGCGTCTGTTGGAGTCTGGCTGAAAACAAGGTACCGATTCTAGCAGGACCAGAATACGGAAACGCGACCAAGACCTACACCAACGCAACCGCAGCTGCCATCATCGCGGCGTCGGAGATTGCTGGCTTCTCATGGCAGAGAGATGCGGAATCGGCGTTGGAAGTCTTCTCGACCAATCTTGAACGCATCTTTTCTCTGCGGTTCAGCCTTGAAGAGTTTTGCCGCGGCGCCGCTAACACTGAAATTATCGGCCGCGGCGCTGCCTACGGAGGTGCTGTCATGAGCGCACTCTGTATTCGCGAAATGACAGGTCACCGCGCTGCCGCTCACACGGGCGCTGGCTTTCGTCATGGGCCCAATCTTGATGTGGATAAATCGCACTTGGCCATCATTTTTGCTCTGGGTCGTGTCGCCGGGGTCGGAGTCAAGCTAGCGCAGGAATGCAACAAACGCGGAGGGAAGGTTGTGCTCGTTTCCAACCAGGATCGCGAGCCTGCAGAGAGGCTTTTTCCGGTTAAGGTAGATGCCGTGCCCGAACCGTGGGAGGGAATTACCTCCATCCTCGTCCCACAGGCGCTGACTCAGGCAATGGTTGAGAGAACAGGCTGTCGTCTGCCGCCGCGCTTCGAATACGGTGTTATAGAACAGTAACTCCCATAGCGCGTTTAGTGCTTGCTCGCAACCCACACCAGCGCGTCCTCGAACATCTGGTTCTGATTCGCGTCCGAGAAAATCTTGTCGCCGTGCCCCATGTTCATATAGATCATCTTGTACTTCGTATTCGTCCAGACGACAGGGATATCACCGCCTGTGAGTGTGTCTTTGAACCCAAGCGGAAAGTTTGACGCGGCGAGCGTCAACAATACCTTTACGTCTTTGTTCGCTCGCGGATTCGGTAGCCAGCTATACCACTCGTTGGCCGGCGACAAATAATGTGCCGGGAGATGCTTCGTTACCGGGCTCGCCTTGTCATCGACATCCAACATCGCTGGCAGGGGCGGCCAACTATTGCCATAAAACACGGCTCCGCCGAGAAATTGGACAAACCATGGCCAGTTTGTGCCGCTGTCGTTGTACCCGGCAAAATGAAAACCAAACCAGCCGCCACCATGCTCCATATATTCCTCGAAGGCCGTACGCTGCTGCACAGTATGGGCCGAATCATTGAGCCATATAACAACCTGAATTCCCTTGAGGCGTTGCGGATTTAGCTCGTCCCAACTCGTGGTGGACTCGAACTGAAATTTGTCACGCTTTGCGGCTTCTGAAAAGAACGTCACCGCCTGCAGAGCAAAGTCAACGTGGTCGCGCTCGACATTGGTGGAGTAAAACGCAAGAATGTGTAGCGTGGGAGTCGTGGGCGCAGCCACAGCGGTGGCTCCGATAAGCGTTAGGATTGCAAGAACGAAGCAAATGCGCTTGCTCATTGGTGCGCCGCCCACAGAATTGAATTGTGAAAGAGGGTTGTGAAAGACTCGTTCTGAAAAAGTTCCCCATGATGGCCCATGAATATATACACGTTCCTCGCCTTCACGTGCTCATTGGTCCAGATCACCGGATGGTCGCCCATCTTAATGTCGCTTGAGGGCGTATACGATCTCTCATCGACACTTGCCAGCACATGCACGTTAGGTCGCGGTGACTTGTCGTAGGTGTACCACTCCTCATTCTCTATCACGAAGTGGCTAGGAACACCCTGCATCACCGGATGGTCCGGTGTTTCGACAGCAACCGTCCCGGTCACAAACTTAGGAATGTATTTCGTGAATCGGATTCCGCCCATGAAACTTGAAAACCACGGCCACATTGGGTAACCATCGAACTCGCCGAGCAGCGTTGCGTGATGGAAGCCGATCCACCCGCCACGTCCCTCTTCGATATAACGCTGGAAAGCCGCCATAGCCGTAGGAGTCCACGCATAGGGAGGAAAATTCAATTGAACAAAAACCTTGTACTTCGAAAGAAACTCGTCGTCGATTTGGTCCGTGTTCTCGATGTATTCGACGGTAAATCCATTGACGAGGGCCTCATGCGCAAGCCATATTTTGGCGGCGTCGACAAACGGTTTGTGGATGCCACCCTTCTCGGCGATGGCCACCACCTTGAACCGTGGCTGCGCCTGTTGCGCACTGACAGCGCAGGAAAGACTTTCGATGGCGATGGCCACCAGGATGGACAGCAAAAGCAGCAGGGTACTCGAACTTGAAGTGCTTTTCAAGGACATAAAGAAAACCTGGCCTTCCGATTAGGGGCGCCATCGATCATGCTTCTTAGAGAGAGTGGCCGCGGAGCAAAAAGGGGACGTCCCTTGCGCAACACGGTCTTTCTGAGCATACTTAGTAATCAAGGTGAAGTATCTCATGGATTTTCGCTCCCGTGCAGCTATGTCTCGCATTTCTTTCATTGTCGGTTTGGCGTTGATCGTCACTCCCATCCCAATGGCGGCCCAACCGGCATTAGACCAGGCACAACTTGGCGCGCCAAGCAGCGGCCTGATCAATCCTCGCGCAATTGTATTCAGCCCGGCAACTAAGAAAGTCTATGCGGTTGATACCGACCATGATGCAGTACAAATCTACTCCGATGGAAGCAGGCTGGCGAATCGCATAAAGGTTGGCTCCGCACCGGTTTCGATCGCGGTGAACACTGCCAATGGAAAGGCCTATGTTGCTAACGCGGGAGACGGCACGGTAACCGTTCTGGATGGCAATACAGATGCGGTGGTAGCCACAGTGCCCGCTGGCAGCCACCCATACTCTATCGCCGTCAACAGCGATACTGGCAAAGTTTACGTCACTCACACTTTCGGCGATCAACTCAGCATTCTCGATGGGACAACCAATACGGTAGCTGACCTGAAGACCGGCTCGTCTGACCTGATCGCGATCAATTCGCGGACGGGAAGCATCTACCTACTCGGATATGGCGGCGCGGTGAAGATTCTGGACGGCGGCAGTCAAAGGCTCATCGAGCGGCCTGTGGGAAAGCATGCGTGGGGTCTGACTCTGAACGAAATTACAGGAGCAGTCTACGTCACCAGAATCGAAAATGCGGATGTTGCTGCGCTCGGGGTAGATTCTTCCGAACCTGTCAGTCTTCCCGCAGGCACGATTCCGTGCGCCATCGCGGTGAATTCCAAGTCCAACACTCTTTATGTAGCTAATTACGGGAACAGCACGGTCTCGGTAATAGACGCCACGTCTGTCCGTAAGACAGCCACAGTCGCCGTAGGGAACCATCCCAAGGCAATCGCCATTGATATTAATCGCAACCTTGTCTACGTGGCCAGTACCGGCGACGGAACCATTTCGGTTATCGACGCCGCAAAAAACGAAGTACTAACGACACTGCCTGCCGGGAAGAATCCTTACGCTCTGGCCGTGGTTCCGGGATCAAGTCGACTTTATGTGGCCAATGAAGCCGATGAGAATTCATCGACGATTGTTGATCTGTCCGGAATTCACAAACTGAATCCGTAGGCACGCTCTGGGTTGGATGCGCGCCTCAATCCCTATGGTCCTTTATCCGCTTGAAGGTTTTGTACATGCTGTCCAACAGATCCTGCCGCTTGCCGTCGTAGTCCTCTGACAATTCCCACATAAAAACTCCACCAAGGTTTCTCACATTCAACGCGTAAAGGACTTTTCTGGCAGTTGAATCTGCATCGTCGTAAGTGATGAAGCTTGGAACCGCATTGCCGCCGACGAGGTAGGGAGCCATTGCTATAGGGTCCCCGGATTGAGCCCAACCTTCTTTTCCGACGCGCGGCTTGATGTATGTGCCGTAGTCGCGACTCGCGGTAGACTTGTCACAATTGCAGGGCCCATGCAGTGATCCTACGGGAAACTCGTATCCATAGAATGCGGTGCCGAGATTTATCTTTTCCGGTGGGACACCGAGTTTGTTCAGGTAGAGATTCATACTTTCGTCGATGCTGCCGTCGTGACCCGGATCGTTTTCGTTCGAAAACAGCGGGGAATTGTGTCCTGCATGGTTGGTCCACGGTCCGTGAAAGTCGTATGTCATTACATTATAGAAATCCACAATCGGCGTCAGGTGTGCGAAATCAAATTCTCCCCAATGCCCCGGCTCAGACGGCGTCGCCATGGATACCAGGAAGCGCGGGAAGGGAAGTGAATCCCTGAGAGCCTGCATGATCAAGACATTGTTTCCAACATCTGGTTCTCGTTCCGGTACTTCCCAATCAATATCCACGCCGTCATAGGAGTACTTGAGGATGAAGTTCTTCAGGTCCTGCGCGAAGCGGGAGCGTGCCTGCGGGTTGGCAGCGACTTTGCTGAATGCGATGGCTGGGCCTTGAACACAAACAAGAACGCGCACGCCGGCAGCATGGGCTTTGGGAATCAGGCTGGACTCGATTGCGTGGGGCGAAATCTTGATCGCTCCATCGCCGGAATCGTCCACGACGAGGGCGACATGGATCAGGTGCGTGAGCTTTTTGAAGGGGATCTGTTTCGCGGTGTACGCGGGAACCTTGGTTTGGTCCTGATAGAGATAATAGGCGACGAGACGCTTTTGCGCGACGGCGGGCTGCGGGTATGCCGGGTTGCTCAACATCAGCATGGTCCCGACTATGGAGAGCGCATACGCCGCGCCTATGATTGGTTTGCTTGAGATGGGCACGTGGGTTTCAAAGGCCTCGGGTCGTATTCTTTCTCAACGTTCTTAACATACTACTCGCCTGGGAGCGAAATTTGCCACGCGCGATGCTCACCGAGGAGCAGTGAAGGTGGTTTTGGGAAAGGCTCCTCGTGCAACGATTAAGCCATTCTTAATCATGACCGTAGGAGCCGATACTCGATCGTTTTTCCGGTGAATGGGAGCATGAAATGGGGGATTCTTCTTAAACAACCGGGTAATTGTTTGATCATTTGACGTGAATTTGATCTTGCATTCTTTCTTTTCTTTGTATAGCCTTCAGCCATCCCCATTGTTGGAGATTCGGTTTCAGGCCGCAAATGAATTCTGCCTTTGCCGACTTTCTTTACAACCATAAGTAAGAAAGAGAGGCCCCTTGATGAAGCGCTTTGGATTGCCCATGATCCTGCTTTCCCTCTGTCTGTCCGTCCTGCAAGGGATGGCCCAGACAGTGACAGGTACAATTCGCGGAACAATCACCGATCCCAGCGGCGCAATCGTGTCCGGCGCCACCGTCACTGCGACTAACACCGCATCCTCTGTCGCGACGGTAACGAGGACCAACGGCACGGGAGAGTACTCCATCCGGTTCCTTCAAATCGGACAATATACGGTCACCGTTTCAGCCGCAGGATTTGCGACTGCCAATTACGGTCCATTCGCGCTTGAGATCGACCAGACTGCCAAGGTCGACATTCCTCTGAGCGTCGGCTCGGCAACAACCAAGGTGGAAGTGTCCGGCCAGATGCAGCCTATTCTCAACACGGAAAGCGCGACTCTCGGCGAGTCGTTTTCTGAAAATACAATCAACAGCGTTCCGTTGAATGGAAGGGATTTCTCGCAACTGACGGTCTACACTCCAGGTGCGGTTGCTCCGGGCTTCAGTTCATTCGGCGGAAGCGACTCGACCGAGCGCAACATAGATGCGGGCAACCAGGTGTCAGTCGACGGCAATCGCCAGCAGGCCAACAACTACCTGCTTGACGGCCAGGAGATCAACGAAAACATCAACAACACGATTGGCTACACCCCCAGCCCGGACGCATTAGCCGAGATTCGCGTCATCGAGTCGAACGCCAATGCGGAGTTTGGTAATGTAAACGGCGGTACCGTCCTCGCCGTAATGAAGAGCGGTAGCAATAACCTGCACGGCAGCGTCTTTGGATTTCTCAAGAACAATAATCTCGACGCAAACAGCTGGGGCAACGATCAGAACGATATCCCAAAAGGGCAGTACACGACCGCGCAATATGGCGGAACGTTTGGGGGACCGATCCTCAAGGACAAGTTGTTCTTCTTTGTGGACTATGAGGCGATGCGCTATCACACCGCGGGCGGGACATCCTCGAGCGTCGCTCCCGCAGCCTTTCGCACCGGTGACCTCTCAGCCCTCTTAGTGCCGGGCAGTCTAGGACTGGGCTCAATGCCAACTCAACTCTATGACACACAGACGATCGATCCGGCAACAGGACAGCCGAAGAAATACTCTAACAATCAAATCCCGATCACCAACCCTGTAGCACTCTATTTATTCAACAATCCGAAGGCCTATCCACTGCCGAATCACCCCGCCAATTCAGGCGATCCGCTCGGAATCCAAGGCAACTTCGTTGGGCCGGGCGCCGGTTTCTCGCAGAACGACCAAGGAGACGCCAAGATTGACTGGCAACTGCGATCAAGCGACAAGCTTTCCTTCCGTTACTCCCAGGGGTACGCAACAGACGGTACAACGGCAGACCCGCTCCCTGTGAACTTTCCAATAGCGAATAACTATCCTGACCATTTCTTCGACGCTAATTGGGTCCGCACTATTTCGCCATCCATGGTGAACTCCTTTACTACCAACTATGGGAGGATTCGCTTCAACAACGGTGTCTCAACCGACCCTTCCGGAATTTTTGGGCTCACTGGCAACCAACTGGTCGGCATCCCCGGAAATCCGCAACAGACAGCAGGTTTCAGCTCTCAGAACTTCAATGGAACCGGCAACGCGGGCTATCCCAGTGGCTTCGGAACCAATCCGTCTCCGGAAATTTTCATCGACAATATCTTTGGTTACTCTGATAACTTCACATGGCAAAAGGGCCGGCATCTGCTGAAATTCGGCGCCGAATTCCTGCGCTACGAGCAAAACAGTTTCTATCCCGGCAATGACGGGGAGCTTGGCGCCTTCAACTACAACGGCGAATATAGCGCAAACCCCTACCCGCCGCCAGTGACCGAATCGGGATTGCCCTATCCGTTCGCTGACTTCCTGCTCGATCGAGTCCAGGATGTACAAATCGGTGCGGTCAGTGGACGAACCGGACAGCGCCAGTGGCGAGACGGCATCTTCGCTCAGGACGATTTTAAGCTGAACACCAGGCTTACGCTGAACATCGGCGTCCGCTGGGAATTCGATCAGCCCATCTATGAAGTCAACAATAAAATGGCAAATGTGAACATGCAGACGCTACAAATTGAGTACGCCGGTGTCGACGGCAATAGTAGGGCTCTATATGATCCCGACTACACGCAATTCCAGCCCCGCATTGGATTTGCTTATCAGGCGACGCCACGTTTTGTTGTTCGTGGCGGGTACGGCATTTCAAGTTATTTAGAGGGCACAGGCGCCAATCTTCGCCTGACACAGAATCCACCGTTCCACAAGGATTTTGAAGAGACCGGCATTAGTCCCACCCCCGCGACGGACGGCTCTCCGTACTCTCCAGGTGTTTTTTACCAGGCATCGGATGGTTTTCCGACTAGTCAAGTTCCAACCACCACCTTCTATATATGGCCAAAGAACCTCAAACCGGCTCAGACGCAGGAATTCAGCTTGACAACTGAATATCAAATTGCCCACGCGTCCAGTATTCAAGTCGGTTACGTCGGTATCCTTGGCCACCATCTGACTGATCCATACTGGGGAAACCAGTGGACTTCGCCAACGGCTACCGCCCCATATGCCAGCATCGTCGGACAGGGAGGCGTTGCCAAGATCACGCAGACAGAGTCGGCCAGCAGCTACAACGGACTCCAGGCTGTTTTTCGGCAGCATTTGGCTGCAGGTCTGGAATTGACGGCCAACTATACCTACTCACGCTCGATGACCGACAACATTGGCTTCTACGGCGTATACAACATTTGGAGCGGCCAATACTACCAGCAAGATGCATACAACCCTAAAGGCGAATGGGGTCCGGCAGGTTCGGATACGCGGCACAACATCTCGGTCACTGGCGTTTATGACCTTCCTTTCGGCCGTGGAAAGCAGTTTGGCAGTAACTGGAACCCCGTCCTGAATTCTGTAATAGGTGGATGGAGGCTAAGCGGAGCGCAAGTCTATTACTCCGGCTTTCCGGTGACCGTGTCATCCCCTTCACACTACTCCAGCCTCGTCAATGCGTTTGGGGGAGCGGCACGACCTAACCAGCTTCGTCCATTGAACATGGTCAACCGTTCTATCAATGCGTATTGGGGAACCGAGGTCCAGGGAACGTCGTGCGCTCCCGATTATGATGATGGAAAATGCATCTTCCAAGAGCAGTCGAATAGCTCATTCGGGACGGTAAAGCCTGGCTCGTTGCGTGGCCCGAGCTTCCAGAATATCGACATGGCCGTCTTCAAAAGCTTCCCTGTTTGGCACGAGCACCGTGTGGAATTCAGGGCCGACTTCTTCAATGCTTTCAACATTGCCGATTACGCTGCGCCAGATAGCGGAATGACCGATGGCAATTTTGGGCAGATCACCGGGACAGTGAGTAACAATCGCTCAACCCAACTCTCTTTGAAATACGCATTTTAATCGCAAATTCGGAGGCCAAAGAGTCTCCTACGAATGCTTCACCTCCTTAGCGCCGCCTCCACGACACTTGGTAGCGGCGCCCTTTTTTGCTTGCAGAGGCGGGCAATATCAGTGAGGAAGGCTTACTGCATATAGATACCAGGCCGCATGTGGGAGCCACTGCTCAGTCCATCGCCAGTCTTCATCCTTGCCCGTGACTGCATAGCCGAGATTGAAAGCGATCCCATCGTCATTGTCGATCCCCGCAGTGATCCCGTTCATAATCCCGCCTGGCGCTCCGGTGTACTTATATGATTCGAAAAACATATACGGTGCATCGCCGTGCCCGCTACCCATCAGCATAGTGGCATCGAAGGGATTGCGCCCGAGAATCCAATGAAGCTGATTCCAGGCGTATACTCGCAGCTTTGATTGGAACTCCGGTTTATCCGCATATAAAGGAATTGCCATGCGCGCGGCGGCTGCCATCGATGCCAGGCGCGCATTCTCTCCCTGCCACCAGGGCGCAGCTTCTGTATCATGCGGGAAGAAAAAGGACGTCCGCATTTTTCCTTCCGTGCGAACTAATTGGCGCGCATAGCCGAATGGGTTGTTGACTTCCGAAGTTACAGCTAATTCGAATTGAAGAGAGTGTTCTACTGATTCGAGCACATTCGTTTTCATTGCGGGCGGGGCAATCTTGAAATACCCAAGGAGGCTAATCACGGGAAGCCCTGCATCCGCCGGGTGAAAGTAAGGCCGCGTTCCTTCGTCGGCTCGCCAGTAACCATGCCAGTTTCCAGACGTTGTCAATCGCGCCATCAGCTTCGCTGCGCGTTTATCCGCTGCACTCCGGTAGGCCTCATTTTGCGTAGCACTGTAAAGCTCAGTGGCTGCCATTAATGCGCAATAGTCGTCAAGAATATTCTCAACGCCATCGTTGAGCAACTCGCGGTTATGTGCATTCAGGAACTGAAAAGCATCCTCCGCTGTTCGCAAATATTCCTTGCGAGAAAACTCACCGTCCACCGTCATGGTGCTTGCCAGAGCCAATGCGGCAATGGCCATCCCTCCGCCTGCACGAAAGCTTGCTTCGTATGCGTTCGGCCCTACTGCCGTTGCGATATTCTCAGTGGAATCGGACGCCTTCAATTTGATCTGCGTCTTCCAGTTAGGATTTCCGATCGCTCGATCCTGCGCAAGTTTTTCCTTCCCAGGAGCGTTGATCGTTTCGAAAAAAGACCCGTTTGGCCGCTTGATGCGCACCAGGTAGTCTGCTCCGTAAAGCCCCTCGTCGAGCATGCGGCGCTGATACTCGCTGAAGTTGTCGTCCTTCCGCGCCTCAAGCTCCGTATAACTCTTAAGCAGGCTCCACGCCGCGAGCGGCACTTGCTGCGGATTGAAATAGGAAGTTGGATTCTGATGCGAAAGATGAATGCCGTAATCGCCCGTCGCGTCATACCAGCCGCCATGCGCATCCACGAATCCATCCTCGTCCGGAATTTGCAAATGCCGGTCTGCTTGATCGAATAGTCCGCTGGCACGTTGGCCCTTGAAATAGTAGACAACATTGGAAAGCGTATTTCGTTCAAGAATGTTATCGGCTATGTCGAACGCACAGGAACTCGTGTCTCCCTTGTCCGCATACGCCTTGAGAGCATAGTGCCCGGCTTTTTGCCAAGAGGAGAAATCCGCGGTCCAAAAGACTCGCCCTTCCCAGGCGAACACTTTGCCTGCGGGCTGAAGTTTTGCTTCATACACAGTCTTTCCAGAATCGACATCGATCAGCGCGAACTTCTGCGGACGATCTTCCTCCGATCCCTCCACAATTGCCTGTTTGCTCTCCAGTGTCTCGTAGCCGACCTGGTTGATAAGCACTCGTACCTGCCCCAGACAAGTATGTGT
>Ga0302320_10002074_pt1 | contig 47725 bp, 28 predicted proteins | sample Bog_T0_3_FD_202130 | JGI IMG/M metagenome (GOLD analysis project Ga0302320, IMG submission 202130) | Peat permafrost microbial communities from Stordalen Mire near Abisko, Sweden - Bog_T0_3 | ecosystem: Environmental > Terrestrial > Soil > Wetlands > Peat | place: Sweden: Abisko, Stordalen Mire... | reverse complement strand
TAGATCGCCGCCCGGGCATGCGGGATGGTTAGAAAGTGAATTTTAGGGCGGCTTGGCCTATACGAGTGCCGTTGGAAGGACCTCCCAAGCCGTTGTTGCCGCCGTTAATTTGTGCAGGCCCCCCACCCGCATCGCCCGGCTGAGCATTTGGATTGCCCATGATGGGGTGGTTGGTCGCATTGAATAACTCGAAGCGGAACTGCAGCTTATACTTTTCAAGGATGGACCAGTTCTTCATCAGCGCCGTGTCGATGTTGAAGCCCGGGGGGCCCTGGATCATATTGCGGGCGCTGTTGCCAAATGTTCCGTCGTGGCGAGTAACGAACGCAGCAGGGTTGTAGTATTGCTTCGTCCAGTGAGAGCGCCCACCTTGACGGACATTAAGGGGTACGCCGGGGACGCGGTCGGCGCGGTCGCCAGCACAGTTTTGGAGACAGCCGTCACCAATTCCGACTTCACCATAGGCAGCCTGGTCGTTGCCCGACCCTACGCTGAATGGCGTGCCGGACTGCCAGGTAAAGATTGGGCTCATCTCCCAGCCGGCGAGCGCTTCACGTACCAGCAGACTTTGCCCCTTCAGGTCCGGACTGTGGTAGATGAAATTGCTCACCCAGGTGAATGGGATATCCGCATTTGATTTGCCACGGCTCCAGCGCAGATTGCTGATATTTCCGATCTCTTCGCCAGTGTTGGAGATGTTCGCGTCAGTAGCCTCGTCAAGCGACTTCTCCCAGGTAAAGCTGGACTGAGCCTGGAAACCGTGGGAAAGATGCCTCTGGACGAAGACCTGAAGTGAGTGATAGGAGTTCGTGGCCCCGCTGTCGTATTCCAAAATGCTGGTGAAGTTGGAGTATGGAAGCGTTGGCCGCTTAAGAGTACCATTCGCGAGATTCGCTGACGTTGGCAAAGCGCAGTTCGCGTTGTTGTAGTAGGTGCAGTAGCTATAGGCAGAGTAGTTGTCGTCCTGAATATAGCTCTGATGATACGATTCACTGCCGACGTAGGCGACACGCACAGACATGACGTTGCTGAGTTGTTGTTCCACCGCAAAGTTCCAAGCCTCGGTCATTTGCGACTTGTAGTTCCGGTTGAAGGTCGCGCCCAAACTGATGGGGGTTGCAACCAGAGAGTTGGACGGAGGCTTGTAGGTAACACTAGCCCATGGAATCTTGCCAGGACCGCTGCCAAATGGGCTGCCGTTCGGCTCATCGAACGAAGGAGTTGCCCATGGATTGTGGAAGTTCTCGTATCCAGTGACCGTTTGGCCTGTGTTCGGCGTGCAAGTAGCGCCACCATTGCAAATTGGTGAATTCGATGGCGCGACCGGGCTGAATGTCGGAGCAAAGGGCGCCAAATCGACTACGTGGTTGTACTGGGAATAAGGCACTGCGGCACTGAACATGCCGAATGCAGCGTGGAACGAAGTTTTCGGCATTTGACTGGGTTGCCAGGCAACACCAATGCGAGGCTCCACATAAGCCTTGTCACCCGGGCGAAGGCCGGCGGTCATATTGTAGTCGCCAGGATAGATCAGCCCTTGGGGCGCCGCAGGGAAAATGAAGCTCTGCTGCCCGGGGACGAAGGCCCCGCCACGACCTCCAACCGAAACGGGCGGAAGGTCCGGATCCCAGCGCACGCCAAGGGTAAGGGTAAGACCGGGTTTCAAACGGAATTCGTCGTTTACATACGGATCGACCATCCATCCCTGGATGTCCGCCAGTTCGCCCGCTCCTTGCTCAAAGCTGCTCATATAGCCCAGCAACCAGTCAGACTCACCGTTACCGGTGTAACCACCACCGAAGCCGATGACGGCATCTCCCGGATAGTTGCCTGCGTCTTCAACTGCCCGCTGATGCACCAAGTCGATACCCGCCGAAATGGTGTGGCGATGGATCGTCTTGATCATGGTGTCTGAGAATCCCATCGTGCTATGAACTTCGTCCGAGGGCGTGGTCCAGCCGCCACTCGCGCCGCCGAAACCTGCGCCTTCCATGACGCAGACCGGCTCAACGATGTTGATGTAGCGCGACCAGCACATCGGTTTGCTTGAATGGTCGAGGACATCCGCGCCGTTGTGCGCGCTCTGTTGAGTCCAGAAGGCCGTGACCGTGTTCACCGTTGTCGGATTCACCGTCCAAGTGTGTTGCGCAATTTCGTTAAAGTACCACATTTGTTCGCCATACGTCTCGGTCCAGTTTGTCAAGTTGAGCACAGAAAGGATGTTGCCTGGCGTAGAGCCGCTGGGCTGAACGAAATGGTCGACGAACGAACGCACGGTAAGGCGCTGGCTTTTCGACAAATCGTAATCAACCTTGCTGGTATATTCGTTGAATTTTGAGGTGCCGAGATTCGCGGATGCGTATAGCATGCCTCCGGCTAGGTTCTGCGCGGTGGACGTTGGATTAGCAGTTCCTGACGCCGGGGCCACGTGCCCGGGCAATCCGTCATTGGTAATCTGCACGGCCACTGGGTCCAGCGATGCGGCGCCGCCTATCAACTGGTTCGGAATGCCATTGATGGTTGTGAACGGCCCGTTCAGCCAGCCGCAGTTGGTTGTTTGGAGTGCAGGAGACACGCTGTAGCCTGAGCCGCAGTTAGAGTTATGCGCCTGGGCATAATTAATGAGCCCGCTGAAGTCCCCATTCAGCATTTGCACGGTTGGCGTTGTTGTCGAATTACTCGTGGAGCCCGGACCACCAGCGACAGCGGTTCCCTGGTAGTTAAAAAAGAAGAACAGTTTGTCCTTGAGCGCTGGTCCACCGACATAACCCCCGTACTGGTTGCGTCGGTAAGTGTCCTGATGGTGATTGCCCCAATTCCCGGCGTCAAAATCCCCATTACGCATGAACTCGAAGAGGCCTCCGTGCCAGTCGTTGGTGCCGCTCCTGGTTGCCATGGAGACTACGCCGCCCGTCGAGAATCCGTAAACCGCGCTGAAGTTGTTTGAGATGAGGCGAAACTCCTGAGTCGCGTCCGAGTTGGGCGTGGGCGAATTGCTGCCTACGAAGGTGTCCATGTTGGATACGCCATCAAGCATGTAAAACGTGCTGCCGATGCGGCCACCATTGGACGAAGCCGCTGCCTCATTCGGAAACGCCATGCCGTTCGGCACCCAAGCAATTCCGGTTTTGCCGCCATCGACCATGCCCGGCGCAAGCAGCGCCAGTGTGGATGGATCGCGGCCGTTCAAGGGCAATTCGCTCACCGAATCCGTGTTGATCGTCACGCCCAGTTCGGGCGTTGTGGTGTCAATCAGCTCGGCGTCGGCAGTTACGCTTACCGTCGCGCCGGCACTTGCCACCTTCAACTGCACGTTCTGGGTGGCGTACAGGTTGGCATTGATCACAATGCCCTTCTGCACGTACTCGGCAAATCCCTGCGCCACGATGGTCAATGAATAGTTGCCAGGCGATACCAGCTTGAACTGGTACGAACCGGAACCATCCGTCTTTATGGTTTGCGGGTAGTTCGTGTCAAGATTGGTCAGGGTGACGGATGCACTTGAGATGGCCGCACCTGTCGAATCGGTAACCTGGCCAGTCAGGCTCCCGCTCGTGCCTTGCGCTAAGATCAAGGACGCGGAGCTGAAAAGGCCAAGGACGATTACGAGCATAATAACTCGCAATTTCGTTGGGCTAATCGGGATTATTGCCTTCTGAGTTTGTGTCAATGTTGCATTAATCTTCACCATGCGTCTCCTCCTAAAGTCGGGCATATCGTCATTGGGCAGCCCAATCACACTACTGTCTCTTATGGACCATGACAGCGCTGTCATTGATTGACGCAGCGAGATTATTACGCACATGACATCGTTGTCAATACTTATTTTTCATATATTCTTGCCCTGATCAAACATCAACACAGACGTTCGTTGTGTTTGGATCGATAACCACGGGAAGGAAGCATTCAATCGTAATGGTTTCAGCGGGTTAACCAAATGGCTGTTGGTTCCGAAATACCCGCGCTTGGAGATCGCGGCAGCGCACCGCGCGTGAACACACGAGTGGTTGCCCATTTGCGTTCGTTCATCGACACTGGGGCATTGCAGCCGGGAGATCAACTCCCTCCTGAGCGTGAGTTGGCACGCAGGCTGAACGTAAGCCGCCCGAGCCTACGGCCGGAAATCGCGTATTTTGGGATGATTTGCGCACTAAATATCCGCCGCAGTACTGGGAGGTATGTATTGTTTACGACACCGAAGCTGCCACCCACGATGCGTTGTTTGCCGTCGACTCTATTGCCCGCGAGCAGAAGCTCGATCGATCAAGACGCCATCAGCTGCGCCAGAAGGAGTCCGCACCGCTGCTCGAACCGCTACGCGAAGCGTTGAAGGCTGCGCTCGATACTTCGCTGCCTGCCAGCGCCCCGGCAGGAGCGTGCAACATCACTCTTTCGCTGTGGCAGAAGCTCATCCTCTTCCTCGACTATCCAGAACTGGAACTATCAAACATTCTGGCCGAGAATTCAATGCGCCCGATCGCGATCGGGCGAAAGAATTGGGTACATCTTGGCCACAAGGAAGCCAGACCAGAGGTCGCTGCCATCCTTTCGGTGATCGAATCCTGCCGGAGGCTCGAAACAAGCCCACGCTTATACTTTGCCGATATCTTGCCCGGGCTGGCTTGCAAGTTCATCCGGTCGCTCAACCAGATCACCCCGACACAATGGCATCTATCAAACCGCTGAAATCATTCCCTTAGATCGGCTGGACGAATACCTTCGAATTGTCCTCAATTTGAATGGAAGTGCCGGAATAGGTGACGTCCTTGTCGGTCAGAGAGGAAACCCCGGCCCCTGCGCCGTGATTCGGTCCGACAAAGATGACACGAAAGCGAATCGATTGTGGCATTCCCGGATAGCTGCCTGTTCGCGGACCAATAGTTAGGCGTCGTTCGGTGTCGTTCCATTGAATGGGAATGATGGATTGCGCTTTGTGTTCGTATCCATAGCCGTCGCCTTCATCGTCGTACAGATCGAAGTGCCCGTCGGATCCGCGATAGACGCGCAGCTCGATTGGATCTTCGGGGTGTTGTGCCGCGTATTCGATTTCCGGGCCAAGTGGCAGTATCGCGCCTGCGCGCACGAACACAGGAATGCGGTCTAAGGGAACCGCGGAGCTGATTTGCCCCCCCTTAACTTGCGCGCCAGTCCAAAAGTCATACCACGCGGAGGCGGCGGGCAAATAGACGTCACGCTGTTCCGCATGTGCCTTGGTTACTGGCGCAACAAGAAGCGCAGACCCGAACATGAACTCATCGCCCACCTCCCGCACATCAGGATCATTGCGCCAGTCCATTATCAAGGGCCGCATGATCGTATAGTCCTGATCGGTGACCCTCCACGCCAATGAGTAAATGTATGGCAGCATTCTGTACCGGAGTTTGTCATACGAGACCAAGATCGGTTCTACAGGCCCAAAGTCATAGAACTCGTTGCGATTGTCTGCGCGATGTCCGTGATTACGAAAAAGCGGACAGAAAGTGCTGTATTCCAGCCAGCGCACGAACAACTCTCGAAACTCCGAATCCTGAGTCGATTTGTAATCAGGATAGCCATAGCCGCCAGTATCTGTAGTCCAGTAGGGGATACCGGAGACAACAAAGTTCAATCCGGCTGGCACCTGTTTGGCGAGGGACCAGAAGGTGCTGTAGACGTCTCCCGACCAGGTGGCCGCTGCATTCTTCTGGTTTCCGAGAAATGCAGACCTGGTCAGAATGAATGCTCTTTTCTGAATAGAAGTAGCGCGCCAGTGTTCGTACAGTCCTGCGGTATGAGAATACGGATAGATGTTTGTGTAGAGCCTGCTGTCACCAAGAAAGATATGGCCACCCGGTTGAATGCCCTGCACCTCATTCGGTTGTTCTGGTTCAGAGGCATCTAGCCAGAAAGCATCCACGCCTTTTTCAAACAAAGGGCCAGCGAGCGATTTCCAGTAGAGATCGCGAGCCTCGGGATTGGTTGCATCGTACACCGTGGTTCCAGGGAGAAGCAGGTTGCGGTTCTTCATTTGTTCAGCGATGGGCGTGTCTACGTCAAAATTCGGCCAGAGAGAAAGCATGACGTGCAGGTGGTCGCGATGCAGCGTATCGATTGCGCCCGCAATGTCTGGATAGCTTTGGATGAACTGAGTGTTGCCCTGTCTGACCCACCAGGGTGCGTCCTGAACGATTGTATCGAGGGGAATGTGCAACTCACGATATTTCTCTGCCACGCCGAGCAACTCGGTTTGAGACTCATAGTGATCCTTGGACTGAAACAATCCATATGCCCACTTCCCGAACATCGGAGCTTTACCGGTCAACGCGCGATACCCGTGTATGATTTGATCCGGTTCCGGCCCATAAATGAAGTAGTAATCGATTTTGCGGGCGGCATCCGTGGTGATCGTAACTCTGTGAGCAAGGCGATTGTCCCAAAGCGTGGAGGATGCGGTGTTCCAGAGGACGCCATAGCCACGCGTTGAGAGGAATATCGGAATCGCTACGTCCGTGTTTCTCTGTGAGAGGAAGACGGACAGTCCACGGTTGTTCAACACGCCGGATTGGTGCTGTCCAAGCCCGTAGATTGCTTCGTCTTCAACCAGCGCGAAATTGTCCTGGACGCGGTAGATGGAGTCGTGGCTGTTGGGCAGCGGTTCCAGCGAACGGCCCGGTTGTTCCTGCAGCAAGCTGTTCCCGGCAGCATCGAAGAACTCTATAATTCCGTTGCTTTCATTAATGCGCAACTCGATCTTCGAGGTCCTCACAATTGTGAAGCCGTCTTTGTGCGTCAATTCACTTGGTGACGCTTTGCAATCGCCTGTAATCCAAGGGGTCGACGAAGTGTCCTGCAACGCTACTGGGTCTGCAGCCGCAGTAATATGCACAACGAAGTCGTTGCATATATCAGCACGCAGAGCGCCTTTCGGCGAAGCGATCACAATTTGCATTTGTGAAGTACTGGCGAGGTTTGGCGTCTGTGTGCATCCAGTCCGGCTTTCGCTTAGGCAAAGGAAAAGTGAACTCGCTAGAATGAGTAAAACGACTTGAAATCGAATTGAGTGACCGTTGAAAACTTGCATGTCGGCTCCAGATCAAAAAATGTGAATAGAACAGAATTTGGCGGTACAGGTTTTCGGCAAGCAGATCACTTCCTGTCCGCGTTTAGTCGAATTCCCTACAAATGATTTGACTCGTGATGTGGCTAGGTGAGATGGAATTGGTTCTACATCACGGTTCATCCCTGGAATCCGTCGAGCTTGTCGAGACGCCGCCAACTGCGATTTCGGCACGCTTGTCTCTGGAGTTGGAAAGCTCTTTGGACTCGCGAAGCATCGTAGCGAAAGAGGCCAGATCTCCGGTCTTTCGGTAAAGTACCGCCAGCTGATAATGCAAGCTACCATCCTCGTCGTCCTGAAGCCCGAGTTGCATCTCCTGAATTGCCTCGGATGTTCTGCCGGCGTCGGCATATATTTTGCCGAGAAGAGCGTGTGCGTGCGGACGCATCTGCGGCTTGGACTCGAGGCCCTTTCTTACATACGGTTCCGCTTCGGCATACTCGTGAAGGCTGGACAGGATCTCTCCCATAAGCAGATTGGCTTCAGGGTCTTCCCGTCTCAGCGCGAGCGCCGAGGCGCAGGTGGTCTCGGCCTCGGCCAGGCGGGAGTTCAACCGGTATGCCCACGACAAGCCGTACAGCGCGGCAAAGTTCCCGGAATCCTGCTGAAGTGCTTTGCCGTACTCGGCCTGCGCCTCGTCGTAGCGATGACGCTGACGATACATATCTCCAAGAAGGATGTGGGTTCGCGCGGAGTCGGGATCGATACTTTCAAATCGGGAAAATGCTTCCACAGCCATCCTTTGATTGGCCTGGATCGACCAGTATAGAGCGATTGGATCGGTCGGGCTTTTGCTCAGCCACACCTCGCCCGCCTGAGCCGCAAGAGCGAATTCTCCCGCGAAGACAGCGCACCGGGAGAGAAGTGCCAGCTCCGATACCGAACCCGTTTTCAAAGCTCCTGCGAGACGTTCCGCGCACTGGTCGTAATTGCCCGCGGCATCGGACTGCCTGGCGTCGCGCATTGCGGCAGCCGAGGAGATGATTGTCCGCGAAGCAGGAACAACAGGGACGGTTTCGAGATAGCCTCTCCCCGACGATGCGGTCAATGCGCCGAACAGGTTATCGTCGAGTAAACCGGCTTGCCGTTGCGCGAGGAGAAATCGATCGAACGCTTCGAGGTTTTCTCGCGATATCTGGTCCCTCAGCTCCCCAAAGTAAGCAGTCACCGTGCCGGGATCGCGATTCCAAACCTTCCGCAAGCGCGCAAGCGCCTCTTCGTTTGCGCCGTTTTCGATTGGCAGTCCAGACATCGCCAGATCGGACAGTCCGCAGACGTTGTCTGATTCCGAGTCGGCAAGAAATTCGGCCTTTGCATCGGCTTGTTTTTGCTCTTTGAGATAAAGCATGCCAAGGCGGGTGTGCGCACAAGGCGGCTTTTGTGCCTGGAGCAGTATCGCTTTGTAGGTATCTTCCGCTTCCCGATATCTACGCTGCCTGACCAGCGATTCCGCCAGCAATCCCTGCCCGAAGGACGAGTTGCGGTCAGCCTCGGAAAACGAACGTGATTCCTGTTCCACCAGTTCCAGAGAGGCGAGCCCCACTCCGAACCAGGCAGCTCCATTTTGCGGATCGATCCGCGCTACGTCCGAATACGCCTTCGCCGCGGATATGTAGTCGCCCGTTTTCATATAGGCGTGGCCCAGTGCAAGATGCCCTTCCGGATCGGAGCCGTTCTTGGCGACGGCTTTCACCAAGTAAGCCACCGCCCGCTTCGGCTGCTCAATATGCAGATAGGAAAGCCCGAGAAAAAGATCGGGAACAAACAACGCAGGGTTCAGTTCATCGGCCCTGGTCAGGTTCTTGATCGCATCGGTAGATTTGTTCGCTTCATACTGCACAACGCCGAGGTTTGCCCAAAGTTCCGCCAGGTCGGGGCGCAAAACGACAGCCTGCTTGTAGCAAGCCTCTGCCCGGGCAAAGTCGTTGTTCTGCTGAGCGTTCCTGGCATCGGCAAGAAGATCTTCAAGCCGGCTTGAGTTCATTGCCTGGCCAGCACAGAGTGCAGGCCAGGCAAGAAGTGTGACTAGTACTGCAGTGAGGACTTGCGGCATTGTTTTACCAGTAATATTTCGCCGCCATCTGCACATCTCTGGCGAAAAACGTTTGTGTAATTGAGCCGAACGACGAGTTACAGCTTGAGCTCGCATTCGGATCGCAGCCACCGTAGTTTGTGTTCGGCGTATAGAAGTTCGGATGGTTGAATGCATTGAACATTTCCGCCCGGAACTGCAGCCGTGTTTCTTTGGGCAAGCCCCAATTCTTCATAATTGCGAGGTCCCAGTTTTGATAGTTCGGGCCACGCAGATTAGAAAAATTCCGAGGAGCCGTGCCAAATGTTCCGTACGGCGCATATGAAAATGCAGCCGTGTTGAACCACTCTTTAATGGAGCGGCTCGATGCCTTCGGAGAGCCTGTAACGTCGGGCCGAGGGTTGCCGCCGTAGGAGTTGATGTTATTTCCTGAGAAGCCCAGAGGAATGCCTTGCTTGAACGAACTGATACCGGAAACTTCCCACCCGCCCAATACCGCATCGGTGGCGCGATTGAATCCCGAGCCGATCGCTTTGTTCTTGCCGACGGGCAGAGCATAGATGTAGTTGATGACCAGAGACTGTGGAATATCTCCAGAGTCAACGCTCTTTTCGGCAGCCATGTTGTAGTTGTTTGCAGGACCCTGGTTGCTGGTGTACGACCAGCTGTCCGTGCCTTCAACGTTATCGAGGAACTTCGAGAAGGTGTAGGAGGCCAGGACATTGAGGCCTTGAGAGAAGCGGTGGTTGAAATTGACTTGAAGGGCGTTGTAGTTTGAAAATCCGATCGGCGCATCGTTTTGGTTTACGCCACAGTACTGAGTGTAGGGCTCCAGAAGGTGACTTTGAGAAATTGTTGCCTGATCCATACCGCAACCGCTCTGCCCGGGTGCAATGTAGCCGTAGAAGGGATTGGTTACGCCGTTATTCAGGGCGGTGGTGCCAAGTGAAAGGTATTTGGGATCGAGTTGGGATTCATTGGCGCCGCCGGTTAGCTGATGCTTGCCGGTCAACCCAACATAGGTAATGTCCAATACGTCACTATCCCGGAACGCATATTGAAGTCCAAACATGTACTGCTCAATGTAGCTAGAATGCCGCGACCGATAGTAGGCGCCGGTGCCATAGCCCACATCCTGCAATTCTCCCAGCGTGTTTCCTGTGATCGCTCGCAATCCCTGGTACCAGGGATTTGAAATGCTAACCGATGGATTCGGTACGCGCTGCCCGCTGAGTTCGGAGATAACATTCGTGTTGGTTGAGAAGCCGTCCGTGGTGGTCTGGTTCAAGAACGCGGAAGGTGGGAAAAAGATTCCAAAACCCCCTCGAAAAACAAGCTTGTTTACCGGGTTATAGGAGAACCCTAACCTCGGCGCAACGTTCTTGTAGTTGGTGTCGTAGGTTCCGCGGTGGTCCGGACTTGTAAAGACGATCGCACCGGGAAGCGCCGTGTTCATCGTGTATCCAAGAGGGTTTTGCGCCTCTGGGTCGAAGAACCCGGCGGTGTTGTGACGGTAGGTCGGTGCATTCTGAATTTCATAGCGGTCGCCGAGGTTCAGAGTGAGCTTGCGTGTGACACGCCAGTCGTCCTGAATATAGAAGCCGACGTATTTTTTGATGATGGCCGGGTTGAACTGGACGCCCGTATTGCCGCCATCGAGGACCCCAAACAGAGCCTGGGCCATTCCGTTGCTGCCGGTATTCGGACTCGGATTGTCGGGGTCCGGGCCGTTGGTGAAGCTGCCGCCGAAGTTAATAGAGGTCTGGTATAGACCAGAGTAGTTTTGTTCGGAGCCCACGCCCATAAAGCCAAACGATATGGTGTGGGCGTTGCGTGTCTTGAAAAAGTCTACTGCGGCGCTGCCGGTCGGGCGGAGCGCAACATTCTCGGCGCCGCCGCGCGGTCCCAAGGTGGTCTCCCCTCCGACGTTGATGTACGGAAATTCGGAGCTGAAGGAGTCCAGATAACTGGGCAGGCCCAGCGTGGAGGGCTTGAAGCCAAGGGATTGGTTGGTCGATGTTTCTCCCCAGTGCTCGAACCCAGCCGTAGCGTTCATGCTCAATGTCGGACTGAACACATGACTAAAGCCGGCGGTCAGATTGTAGCGATTGTTCGGCCGAAGGTTACCCGGACCGGCCGGATCGGATCCCCACGTCTCCGGCGTTCCGGTCTTGTACTCCTGCTTGTAGGAGTAGCGGCCAAAGACCCGGGATCTGTCATTGATATTGTGATCGACGCGAATCAAATATTCGCGAGAAGCGGAAGGATCGCTTGCAGATGCGGTGTAGTTGTTTGTGAGCCCCGTTCCCGTGGGTTTCGGATAGTACGAGAGCATCTTCACCGCCATCGCGTTGAATGTTGGGAGGTATGCCGCGACGTTGTTGCCGGGAATCGGATCCCTAATGTATCCGGTTTGGGTTGCCAGCAACCCAGTCTTTGGATCCGTCGCTCCCGCGGTGATCTGCCGTGCACTGTTGGGATCGTACAGCTGGCCTGAGTAGATTGGACGGCCGAGAGCATCAACGCCCTCCTGAGGGCCCAGCAGTGCAGAAAAGTCGCCCGTGTAAAATGCGGGAATTGGAACAGTGTCGGTAGACAAAGAAGGCGTCGCGCTGAGGAGCCGCTCGTAGAGGCCGAAGACGAAGGTCTTCTCCTTTTGCTTGTAGACTCCAGGGAGATAGAGCGGCCCGCCTGCCGACACACCATACTGGTTCCGGTCGAAGTCGGGTTTTGGTTGATCGTTGTGGTTGGCGAACCACAGGTTGGCGTCCATAGCGGAGTTGCGATAAAACTCGAATGCGCTTCCGTGGAACTTGCTTGTTCCGGATTTGGTGACAATATCGACCACATTGCCGGTGCTGAAACCATATTGAGCGGTGAAAGAGTTGTTTTGAATCTTGAACTCCTGAACCGCGTCAACAGAAGGCACATAAATCGAAGCGCCCCAGTCGCCGGATGTATCCCACACTCCATCGAGCATGTAGGCCGAGGTGCCGAAAAACCCGCCCGCGAAGGCCAGGAACGAGATGTCCTGGTCGGCATTTCCATTCGTGGCTGCGCTACCGCCATAAAGCGACTGGCTCAGCGTAGTGTTATTGACTGAGGAATTGAGCGTTGTGAGACCAATGATATTGCGCAGATTCAGCGGCAGCTCCACCACCTGTTTCTGGTCGATATCGGCTGAAACGTTGGAGTTCGATGTCTGCAATAAGGGAGCTTCGGCTGACACCAGCACCTCTTCCTGCTGCGCTCCAAGGGTCAAAGACACATCCTGACTCACCGAATGTCCGGCGTCGAGCGTGATGCCTGTCTGCTTATACCCCTTGAAGCCTTTCGCCTCTACCGTGAGGGTGTAGGTGGATGGCGGAAGCAGACCGAACGAATAGCCGCCTTCCTTGTCGGCCTCGGTTGTCCTGGTGATGCCCCTCTCGGAACTGCCGAGAGTGATTGTCGCTCCGCTGATGCGAGCGCCCGAAGGGTCTGCGATGATTCCTCTTAGGCTCGCCGTGGTTGGATCGCCTTGACCAAATGCTCGTCCGGAGATCCCGATTGCCATCAGCCCAACGAGAAGTAAGCCCGGCAAGGTTAGCCACAAACTGAATCTGCGGCATTGCTGCGTCATAGATTGCTCCTGAGAATTTGTACTCATGGATGTCTCCTTTGAATGGGGCTCCCTCTGCTGAGAACGGGTGCCCTGTACTGTTGTCACAAATGTGAAAAAACGAAAGGCGCTCAATCGCCCAGCTTCCATATCCAACTCAGGCTTATGATCCTTTCGAACCGCGGCAGTTTGGCAGCGCTCAATTGCCGCCTGAAGCTGCGTCACCAAGCAAGCGCCTTCGCATGTGCGATTTACAACGTACGGTGCAGTATGTTGGAGGCGCGTCTCAGTATTCGTTACGGTTACGGCGCCACGCCGTTACCGTATTTCCGCGCAGTGCGATTGCCGGACTGTACGCGGATTTTCTGAAGCTGTTGCGCTATGCTATGATGATCGGGCTCTGAGAAAATAACGATGGAAGAAGTGGGTCATGCCGAACAGATCGCGGTCCCGTCGCCTCTTCGAACTGGATCTCAGGGACCGACTGACCTTCAGATCGAACAGGCGCTGACTTCCATTCTGGTCAGCTCCGCCTTTCGCGGAAGTAAGCAATCGCAACGCCTCCTGCAATATTTAGTCGACCAAACACTGCGAGGCCATGACGGGATGCTCAAAGAGCGGATCGTCGGCATACGCGTTTTTGAGAGGAATGCCGACTACAACACCGGCGACGACCCGGTGGTGCGCGTGCGCGCCGCGGACCTCAGAAAGCGGCTCGCCCAATACTACTCAGTCGAGGGCGCGGAAGAGCAGGTAAGGATAGAAATACATCCGGGTTCATATCACCCGATTTTTTCTTTCCCTTCCTCTTCGCGCAATCCGGCCGCGAGGACTGACGAACCCGCTTCGCCGCCGGCTGCAGGCGACGCGGCGTCACCACCTGCGCTCAAGCCTGCCTTTGCTGCCGCCATGCGGCATCCCATTCGTCTGTTTCGCAATCACCCCGCCGCGGTTGTTGCCGGTCTTTGTTTGGTTGCGCTTATCGTGGCGGGACTGATGCGCCAGATGCAAAAATCCGCGGCAGATTTGTTTTGGGAACCGGTTCTGAAAAGTCCGGAGCCCGCGATCATCTACTTTGGCACCGACGCTGTTTATACCCTCTCCTTTGAATTTCTTGACAACTATCGCGGTTCGCACCCGGTGGACCAGCAAGGCCGGGAGTTTTTTGTCGATTTCCCGCCCGGCACCAAGATCGACGCTAAAGACCTCGTGCCCGCCAACGATCGTGTCATGGTCAATGACTTTGCCGCAGCGGCTGAAGTGATCACGTTCCTGAACCATCGGGACAAACAGTTTGACTTGCGTTGGGGCCATGACATTTCCCCCGGGGATCTGCGGCACGCCCCGGTCATCCTGATTGGCGCCTTCAACAATTCCCTGACGCTTGCGCTAACAAATCAGCTTCGATTCCAGTTTGCTGGAGGAAACCAGATAAAAGACCGCGCCAATCCGCGGCTCTCCTGGTCAGTCGTCTGGGACGCTAAGGGGAACTGGGTGGATGACTACGCAATCATTTCCAGATTGGTCCAGCCGAAATCCGGGGCCACGATCATCACCGCCGCTGGGATCGGGCAAGAAGGAACTCAAGCTGCGGGCGAGTTCTTGAACAGCCCTCAACAGATTGCCAATGCTGTCAAGGGGTTGCCACGAGATTGGAATCACAAGAATATGCAGATTCTGCTCCATATCAGAGCCGGCGTCGGCGTTCCGAATTCGGTAAGCGTCGAATCTGTCTTTCTGTGGTAATTCGGCGACACAGGGATAGATGGCGCCGCTTTGGGTGCCGCTGTATACCAGTGAGTGACAGGTCCGATGCCAAGCGGAATGCCAGCCCACGCGGAAATGAAAACAGTTCCCGGCCACGGCTGGAGTGCCCGGCGAACTCTATACCAAGGAGACTAAGACAGACCGGTATGGTGCACGGCCCAGCAATGCTGAACCAGAAGAGATTAGAGATTTCGGCCTGCATGCCGATCGTGTTCCTGCTATTTGCTGCCTTCACCGCTTCCGCGCAATCGCAAACCGATGCGCAACTCGCTCAACGCAAAGCCGAGGAAAGTCTCAACTTCCAAAGCCGCGATCCCTGGACGCCGTGCATGAGCCTCAATGCCGACGCTGCATCGTCTACGGCATCGGGCCCCGGCTTCCCGGCATCATTACGTAAGGACGGCAAACCTGTCACCAGCTTGGGGATATTCGAGCGCTGAGGCAACGAAGAGCTCGGGAGTATTCGCGGAACAAATATCCCAAGAGCGGACGAGGCATCGAACTGATTTATTTGCCGGCCAACGCGTAGCGTTCCACAGTCTGCGAAAGCGCTTGATTTGAGAGCGTCTTCCGTCCGTGAGGGAACTGCCCTTATACAGCCGAACCGGGACTGCTTTTGTTATCAGTTGCCGCTCGATTTGGGATGTGCCACCAGATTCGCAACTGCCTCCTTTAACTTTTGCTGTCCAGCGGAGTTTTCTGGCAGCCGCTTGAACTGAAAGGCCGGCAACAGGTGCTCCCAGATGGCGTCAAGCTCACCTTGCATATTGCCGGTATTGGCGGTGATAGCGACGACCGCGTCTTGATCAGGCATGATGACAATGAACTGGCCTCCTGCTCCATCGGCGCGGAAGGCGTTGTGGCGGCATCTCCAGAACTGAAAGCCGTACCCTTCTTTCCAATCCGGGCCGATCTGGGCATGGCCTTCATTCTCGTTACAAATCTGCCTTGATGAAGCTTCTTCCACCCATTTGCGCGGGACCAACTGCTGACCATTCCATTTTCCTTTTTGCAGGTAGAGCTGGCCGAACTTGGCGATGCCTTCGGTGCGAAGATACAACCCATAGCCGCCTAGCGAATTCCCCTCGGGACTACTGTCCCAGCGGGGATTCTCTATACCCAACGGCTGGAAAAGCCGCGGTTTGAGAAATTCAAGGGCGGTTTGCCCTGTCACCTTTGTCACAATGGCCGATAGTACGTAACTGCCCATGGTGTTGTAGAGGAAATGTGTGCCCGGCAGGTAGACAACAGGCTGGGCGAGGAATTGTTTCACCGAAGGGGCGCCCCCAACCGCCTTGGGTTCGACCTCGTGTCCACCGGACATGGTGAGCAGGTCGCGCACCGTCATCGCCTTAAGGTTCTCAGACAGATCCTGCGGAGCGTCAGCAGGAAAGAACTTCAGCACCGGATCGTCAAGCTTCAATTTGTGATCGTGAATTGCGAGGCCGATCGCGGTGGAAGTGAAGCTTTTGCTGACCGAGTTTAAGACATGCGGGATTTCCGCTGAATTGGGTTTCCACCAGCCCTCGGCGATCACTTTGCCGTGTCGCAAAATCATGAAGCTATCGAAGGTGTTCACATTCTTATCGGCCGCTTCGACAAACTCGACGATCGCTTGTGACGAGATGCCTTCTGCCTCGGGTGTGCTTCGCGGGAGCGATTGGCCTACCGCGCGCACATTGGGTAAGGCGGCAAACATTAACACGATTCCGGTCGAACAAAGCAGTATGCTCTTCAATGTTATTTTCTCCTCGCCAAAATTCTTAAGCTCCATTCTGCGCCGCCTCACTCCGCTGAGAAAACCCTGTACGAGCCGGGATTGAGTGGCATTTCAAAGTTCGTTGTTCCGGTCCCCTCACTTCCGGTAAGCAGCTGCCCGGACTGCAGGTCGCGCAGCCTGGTAATGCGTTTGTCAGTGATAATTACCGCCCGCATGGGGTCCTGTCGGAACGATTCGACAATAAACTTGTCATTGTCGTAAACATACAGACCCACCTGGCTGGGAGTGTCCAGGCGCACGAACATATCCCTTGCGAGCACATTGCGAATTTCGCTCAACACGGGTTGGGGATAACACAGAAGGTCACCCTGCGCATTGGGAATTGTCAGAACGTACAAAAGGCCTTTGGAGTATTTCGTCTTCAGCAGCACAGGATCGCCCGAGGTTTTGGACCCCGAGGTGTAGGCGGTGATATCAGCGCCAGCATCGTTGGTGAAGAAGGTGATCTGCGGAAGCAGGATTTCAGAGTCGGATTTGACCGCGACGAATTTGCGCTCGGCCATGAATTCGTGCGTTGATACGGTGCTACCCGTGTAGATCAGGTCTGCTATATCTTCAATGCCTTTGCCCTGAAGAGCCTTGAGAAGGCCCGAGGTGATTACGACTGTCTTTCCGTCGGTCAACTGCTTCTTGATCTTGGAGACGATCGTCGGATCGAAACGCGCCTGCTCCGTTAGCAGCACGGTCTGCGCGTCGGCCGGAAACTCAGGAACGATGTCCATCGGTATGCCGACCATCCCCAGATAGCTTTGCAGATAATCCTCACCCGAGGAATGAAATGGCTTGTAACTCTTCACACCGACGGGATTGCCGAGTTTGCCGATAAACTGGTCCACTTGTTCGAACACAGGGCCGGCGATGCGCCCCAGCCTCGAATCGGGAACCATCGTTCCATCGGCTCGCATGGAAGGTTCGTACTGGGAGTAGATGGCCAGAGCGTAATCTCCGGTAGTTTGGCGAAGAGCGTAATCCAGAGTTGCTCGGCATACCGGTTGGGAATGCCGCTGTCGCCGGCGTCGACCCAGCCGCCCCGATCATTGTGGTTGAGGTTGGACAGGTATCGAGCGATCGAGTAGCCGTGGTACTGCTGGATCTGCATGGGATTGTTGATGGGATCGCGGGTCTCGGTGCCGGTGTAGATCCCGTCAAAATACTTCGGCTGCGTTTCGAGGTTGAAGCCTGTCTCCTGGTAATGGTCATACCACTGTGGGTACTTGATAATGACCTTGACCTTTGGATTAACCGCTTTGGCCGCCGCAACCAGCTCTCGTCCGACCTTATCCATCAGCGCCAGCCTGTACTGGCTCCAGCTCTGGCTGCCCTTGGCGGCGATGGCTTCGTCGGTCTTGCAGTTAGTAAAGCCCCAATCGTCGAAGAGAATCTCATCGAAGTTTCTGGCAGTAAACTGGATAATATCGATCGCCTTTTGCAGTTGCTTCGGATCGGAATAGCAATACGTGACGCCATTGCGTTCGTCCACTGTCCAGGTGATGCCGCCTGATACTGTGAGCCCTTTGCTCAGGAAAAATTTCCTTCCGGCATCCAGGCTCGCCTGATCGGCAACAATCATGTCCCGGCTGGTCTCGAGATAGATCTTGTCGTACTTGACGTACTTCGACATTGCTTCCCAGCGGCTCTCCAGATACGCGGGGTCATTCATCAGCACCACATCGCGTACCGTGGCGTAGGTGGCCACATCGAAGTTCTTGTAGTTGTTCCCACTTGCGAAGGCGCAGATTGTAACCAGGAATGGAATGGAGATTGCAGCTTTCAGATACCGGTTCATGTTTCCTCCTGAGCATGAGTGCGTAGTCCGAGAAACGCCGACTACTTTGTAGTAATCACCAATTCCTTGCCCGCCTCAAGGTCACTGTGATTCACAAAGTAGCCATCAATTTTCTTGCCGCCATAGGTGATGCTGGTGATCCGAAGGCCCGAATTCCTCTTCAGAATCGTCAGGGTCTTTCCCTCATTCAACTTGAAGCTAATCCTCTGAAATAGCGGTACCGACACAATGTACCTGGGGTCTGCGGGCGAATAGGGGTATAGGCCGATTGCGTTGAATACATACCACGAAGACATCTCTCCGGCGTCGTCCATTCCCGACAACGCCAGGCCCAGGTCGCCCATCCCGTAGAAGCGGCTCATGATGGTATTCAAGATAGCCTGGGATTTTTCCTGCTTGCCGACAAAGTAATAGAGATAAGCGAAGCCGTGATCCGGCTGGTTTCCCTGGCAATATTGCCCAATGAACGAGTTAATGTTCTCAGCGATGTAGTTGGGATTCCAGGGGATAGTGAAAAGAGAGTCGAGATGCTGTTCAAAGTCGGCCTTGCTCTTGTAGAGACCGATGAGCCCCTCGGTATCGTGAGGCGCAAAGAAGGAAGATTCCCAGGCGTTGGCCTCGCGGTACATGTACTCGTAGTAGGGATACTCCGGATTAAAGTTCTTCACCCATTCGCCGTTGTCCAGGCGGCCCCGCATCAATTCAGTCGAAGGATCGAACATGTTCTTATAGTTCTTCGAACGCTTTATCAACATGTCATAGTTCGGCTGGTCGCCAAGTTCCTTCGCCAGCAATGCGACTGAGTAATCGTCGTAGGCGTATTCAAGCGTCTTGGTGACTCCCGCCTTCCCTTTTGTTTCGACCACGGGATTGGCCACGTCGGGATCGGAGATGTACCCCTTTTCCATGTACTCGCGAATAAAGGGCCGCGTACCTCCTTCCAATGTGGCATTTCGAAGAAGCAAATTGTAGGCGCTCCTAATGTCATAGCCGCGCAGGCCGCGAAGGTAAGAGCCGGCGATAAAGGCCGCAGCATGGTCTCCGTGGAAAAAGGTTGGGATGAAGCCGGTCTTCTCGCCGCGGTCGATCAGCGAACGAATCACATCGATGGTTACAACGGGAGAAATCATGCCCAGCAGAACCAGTTTGTTCCGGTAGTCGTCCCATAGGGAGGGCAGCGTGTAGTATTGAAAGTCCGCCTTGACCACTGCTCCCTTGGCGTCGGTGTATTCGCCATTTATATCGCTTCTCAGCGCCGGCCAGAGGAACGACCGATAGAAGCAAGAGTAGAAAAGTTCCTTCTGCCGCTCGGTTCCGCCCGAAATCTGAATCTTAGATAGGAGCTTCTCCCAGTTCGCCGACGCCTCAGCCTTGACCGTTTCGAAGCTCTTGTCCCCAAGCTCCTTCTCGAGATTTTCCTTAGCGTTCTTGGTGCTGACGAACGACAGCCCAATCCTGATCTCCACTGGCTTGCTGCCATCGATGAAGTCGACGACCGGCAGGTCGGCTGTCGCGCCCTTCAGCATCTCGACTTCCTTGATCTTGTAGTTGGACACCGCATAGAAATATACTTTCTCGCTTGCCGTCTGATAGCCCTTGAAGGCGTAATCTCCGTCCTGCTCAAACTTCCAGTCACGGATTCGTTCGTTCGAAACGGCGATGTTCACAATCAGCTTCTTGGGCTGACTATTCTCTTTAAAGGTATAGCGGTGGTATCCGGTCCGCAGAGTCGAAGTCAACTCTACGTTGATGCCGTATCGCTCAAGATAGACCTGGTAGTAGCCCGGATGCGACGATTCGTTCTTATGGCTGAAAGTCGAACCAAAATCAGCTGGATTCACAATGCCACTCACTGGAAGTATCGGAATATTGCACAAGTTCCAGTGGCCTTTGTTTGTGTGGGCGAACGCGTAGATCTGCGGATTTTCGTATTCATATCCGGCGCCGCTGCCGAATTTGGTGATCGGGCTCAGCTGCACCATTGCGTTGGGTACGGATGTACCTGGAAAGACGAGTCCAGCCCACACCCGCCAAGGCGGTTTGAATCCGATGTCCGCCGGATTGGTCAGCGGGGCGGTCCCCAGAAAGGTATTCACGTAGTCCACCGGCCGTTTCTGAGCTTGGAGACTCAAGACCATAGAGGCCAGAATTAGAATTGAGATTGTGTAGTATTTCATCATCGGGATGACGTCTCGTTTCCTCGGTAAAACCGGAATCTTGGACAACGTTGTCATTTGTCGTCGTAGAATACCTTACACCGTGTGCCATCAAGAGACAACCGGAGTGCATCTCTTCTGGACAAAGTGCATCCTCCTGGAGGGTTAAAGGGGCAATTCCGGCACACAACTGGCACACTCAGGCTTCCAATCAGGCCGTCAATACTGGGGTTTTACTGAAAGTCCAACTGATCACGAATCAGTCAGGCTCTCCGTCTATGAAACGTCCACGCCACTCAAAAGATCCCACCAGGGTGCGGACACCAGAACTCCCGACACCGTCCGGGCTCAGCCGCCAACGCGAGAACTCAAGACCAGACGTCCGTTCACCGGCAGATTCCGGGTTACGGCCCGGACGAAGCCCTATCTCAAGCCGTTGAGCAGAATCAGATCGACTCCACACCAAGGCCACGTCACTATCCTTTCCCACCGCCACTTTGCACCAGGCGGCGAGCGTGACTCTTGGATTCAAGCCGGAAAAGACCGCTGCGCGAATTAACCCGAAGCATCACCTCCAGGCCAACCGAACGGCGACCGGTCCAGCCTTTGGGTAATGCGTCTCAACCAGCGCCAGCAGATGCGACCAGTGAACAAGCTCGCCCATCTTGTCCAGGAAATGCTCCCGCTTGTTCTTGCGGCGATACTTCTCAAATCCTGTCAGGGCCCGGTTTATGGGATATAGGTCAGTTGAACTTTGCGGAAACTCCGCACCTGTCGATGTGAAGCCTGAATCAAGTTGCTCTCCCGGAGGCGGCGCGTTCCCAATTAATTTCTGGTCGTCGAGCGGTACGGCTCCCGCCAGCCCGTTTCCATAATCAACCGGCCTCTTTTTTAGGCCGAAGTGTTCTGGGCCAGCACGCTCCAGAGCGAGATGGCTCCGAGCAGAAGGCATGTAGCCGAGACTCTACCCAATATCCGCGAAAACATGATGTTCGCTTATCGCTTCGCGTGGGATGACATGGTAAAGACCAACTTGCTCCCCTTCGTAATTACGGCGTGGGAGATGCTCCAATCGGTATGCGGCTGGCCATTCACTGTAGGCTTGGCGCAATAGAAGTTTTCAGGCCCGTTGTTGACCGCTTCGATTATCGTCTTCTTTCCACCGGGAAGATTTAGCGTGGAGCGATCAAAGAGTGGACCGCCGAGAACGTAACTCGCTTTTCCGGGGCAGAGTGGATAGAAACCGAGCGCGCTGAGCACATACCACGCCGCCATCGAACCGGTATCTTCATCTCCGGTGTAGGCGCTGGGCGTGTACAGCGTGTTCAACACGCGACGCACCCAATACTGGGTGCGATCTGGCCGTCCAGCGGCGGCATACATATAGAGGACGTGATGTACAGGTTGATTGCTGTGCGCGTACTGACCAAAGGCAACCGCGGCCATCTCCGACATCTCGTGGATTTCACGACCATAGACTCCCACTTCAAACCGAGGAGGTAGTTTCAGCATCTCGTCTAGATAGCCGACAAAACTCTCCTTGCCCCCCATCGCTTCGATCAGACCCTCCGGATCATGCGGCACGGAGAAGCGATGCTGCCACGCAGAACCCTCAACATAGGGACTGCCCCATACAAATGGATCGAATGGCTCCTCCCAACTTCCATCCGCCTTCTTGCCGCGCATGAACCGCGTCGTCGAATCGAAAACTCTTCTCCAGTTCTGCGAGCGGGCCTCGAAGATGGCAGCATCACCAACATTCCCTGTGGCACGCGCAGCCTGGGCAATGCAAAAATCGCCGTATGCCGCATCCAGGCTCTCTACCGCCGCCTGACTCACTTGGTCTGAGGGCACATAACCCAGCTTCAGGTATTGCTCGATGCCACGACGACCATAGCCTGCATCTGGATCTCCGGGCTGTGTAGCATGCTTTTTTAGTGCGGCATAAGCCCCTTGCAGATCGAAGCCAACGATTCCCTTGGCCGCGGCGTCTCCGAATGTGGCGTCGATCAGGCTGCCAGTCATGCAGGCACGATAGCCCGGACAAGGGAATTGGGGCAGCCAGCCGCCTTCGTTCGAGGCATTTACCCACGCCTGCAAAATCTCGCCCAGACGTTCCGGATCGAGGATCGACATCAACGGATACCATGCCCTATATACATCCCAATAGCCGTGATCGGCATACATGACGCCGGGAATCACCTTGCCGCTGTAAGGGCTATAGTGAACCGGATGTCCCGCCGCATCCGGCTCGTGCCACATCCGTGGGAAAAGCGAGGTCCGGTACAGTGCGGAATAGAAAGTCTGTTGCTGTGACTCGGTTCCGCCCTCTACTTGAATCCGCCCAAGCCGCTTCTCCCAAATCTCCTCGGCTGCAGTGCAGACCTCTTCAAAACTCTTGCTTCCCAACTCTACCTTCAGGTTGTGTTTTGCCTGCTCAGGCGAGACGAAGGAATGACCAATGCGCACATCCACAGGGCGGCCGGACTCGGCATCGAAGCGTATCACGCCCACCCGCCTGCCCCGCTCTGCTTTGACTTCAAATGCCGCTATCTTCGCTTCTATTTCCACTTCGTAATACGTTGCGAACCCTTTGGGAACCCCGCCTGCGCTAGCCCGCGTCAGTCCAGACACCACTCCACTGGCAGGCTCCGCATGAAATTCAGCGTCCTCACCAGGCAAATCAATCATTAGGCCTGCGGGGCCCGATTCGTTGAACATCATCCGTAGAATCCCGCACCGCTCCGTGGGTACCAATTGTGCCTTGCAGCCATAGCGCAGTAGAGCTACTTCAACCAGATACGGTTTGACCTTTAGGTCGGCAGGACGATACGACGAGGCTCGCGCCCCCGGAACTGCTGACGGCGCCCCCGCGAAAGGCAAGAATGTCGCGAAACCATAATCATCTAACCACGGACTTAATTGATGCGTACAACGCAACCCCTCGATCCTGTTGTCTTCTGGACGAAAAAACCACGGCTCCTGCTCGACATTCGACTGCAGGGTCCAATGCGCCATCCCAAACGGCAAGGCTGCGATGGGCAGCGTGTTGCCACGGGAAAACAGAGAACTGGAGTTGGCGCCTTGAAGTGGATTGACCAGATCTACCAACCTTACCGCGCCTTTCCTCGCAGTTCCCGTTGAGATCTTAGTTGAGGGGGCCCGCAAAGCAGGTTCCGCGCGGGCTTGCAGCACCATCTCTGGTATATTGGACATCACCAAACCAGTACCGGCAATTTTGAAAAAGTTGCGTCTGCTCGTATTGATTGATTTGTTAATCATGAACTGACATTTCCGTTCTCAGAACGATCATCGCCAGTGCTCACCGGTACAGAGCCGGCGCGATGGTATCTGACTTGCTTTGAAAGCGCTTAAAAAACACCCTACTTTTGATAACCGGCTTGCAAATTCAGACTCTCTCCAAGATCTCCGGATGCGACGCTGCGACACGGACTACAAGGTCGCCAAAAAGAGAATTGCACCAGGCAAACCAAGGACGCGTGTAAATGCCTGGATTATTGGCATCGAAAGATTCATGCATGAAGCCCGTTCCCGCGTTTGTGTCCACAAGCATCTGCAAACAGTGCGAGATTTCGTTCGAATCTCGACTCGTCAAAGCCCGCATGATAATGGAGAGTGGCCAGATCATGCCTGGACCGACGTGCGGGCCCCCAATGCCCTCGGCAACGCCATGGAAAAAGTAAGGATTGTCATTGCTGACGGCAAACCCACGCGTGCGCTGATACAAAGCGTCTTCGATTTCGCAACAGCCCAGATAGGGAAGCGAGAGCAGGCTTGGCGCGTTGGCGTCATCCATCATCAGAGAATTGCCGAAGCCGTCGATCTCAAACGCGTAAATCCTGCCGTGCACGGCATGATTCACGATGGCGTACTTCTCGATCGCGGTGTCAAGCTGGTCGGCCAACCGCGCGGCATCGTCCGCCAGATCCTGATCCTTAAATACGGCAACCGAAAGCTGTTGCAACTGGCGGAGAGAAGCGGCGGCAAAGATGTTCGAGGGAATCAGAAACGGAAACAAACAGGCATCATCCGATGGCCGAAAAGCTGAGTGCAGCAGGCCGATTTTTCGCGTCGGATTGCCGAGGCCCCGATTGGGCGCATTATCGTAGAACATCGTGGTCAGTCGCTGGAAACGATAAGGGCCATCACTCTTGAGGCGCTGCTGTTCGTGGAAAGTGGCTACGATACGCCGCGCAGCCTTATGCCAGTTCTCGTCCAGCGGTTCTGAGTCTCCGGTGGTTCGCCAGTATTGATAGGCAAGGCGAATGGGATAGCAGAGCGAATCGATCTCCCATTTGCGCTCGTGTACGCCTGGGCGCATCTCGGTCAGGTCCGTGGCAAAGCCCCCCGTCCTATTGGTTGCGTAAAATGCGTTGGCATAGGAGTCCAAGAGGATACAGTCAGCCTGCCTGTGAATCAGCCCCTTAAAAAGCATCTGAAGCTTCTCGTCTTTTCGTACAAGATTCACATACGGCATTACCTGAGCCGTGGAATCTCTTAGCCACATCGCGGGAATGTCGCCGGTAATAATGAACGTATCCGGCTTCCCGTCGCGCTCCGAAACCTGCACAGTGGTGTCCAGCGTATTGGGATAGCAATTCTCAAAAAGCAACGCGAGTTGTGGATTTCGTATCTTCCGCCTGACATCCACGATGGCATCTTCCACTGCGGCACTGACAAAAGCCCGCTGGTTCTCCTGGGGACGCCCATTCGGAAGGGCCGAGCGGCGCACGTATTTTTCGTCTGCTTTTTCGTTGGCTGGACCGGACTCGCCGAATGCATTAGGAGCACTCGTTTCATTGACCATGCCAGCCAAAACTGCCAAGGTTCCCACCGTGAATTGCCGCCGATTCATTCGTCTCTCTTTTCTCTAGGCTGTTGCCAACTATAAGCAATGAGCACTTATTACCTCAGCGGCTTCAGACAGAAAGGCGACAAGGAATCTAGCTGACCGATTGATGAGCGTCCTCACCGCCTACGTTGAGATCGAGAGCAAGTGTACACGATAACTTAGCCAGTGACAACGCTGTCATAGGAAACATAGAATGTTGACTCCATGAAGTGCGGTCGTTTTAAATTTGATCCGCTGAATTGAACGAATCAAGGCTCAATCAGTCCATGCTTCGGGCGTGCCCCCCGGCCACAGCAGCATCGTTCCGAGCCTAATACTACAGTTGTGGTTAATGATAATCTGAGGTTGCTCTGGGATTTTGGCTCCGGCTGTCGACGAACCGAGGATTCAAGATCCCCAGATTGAGCCCCTGGTGGGCACCCGGAATTCGTAAATTGGTTTTTCCGGTGTTCACCTGCGTTATTTGCCAATTTCGAGAACTGGCTTGAAGTCTGCTGCTAGTTGACTAGGCAGAGAGAAGTCACTGAGAGACATCAGCCGGCACCAGATAGTCAAAGCGGCCCCATGTCCACATGCTTGACGAGCCGATCAGCCTCATATGTCTCCTTCTACCAGACAAGGAACTGTGCTGAACAAGATTCGCACTATCCGGAAACCTTTGGCTTGCATCCGCAGGATCCGCGAACGATGAACTCAGTACTGAGGACGATCTTCCGTGGTGGTTGCTTTCGAGTCCCCGACATTCGCTCGAATAGAGCCTTCGCTGCTTGGTGTCCCAGTTCATGCGCTGGCTGGCGCACCACAGTTAACCCCGGTGGAATCATTTCGGCAAGCTCAAAATCGTCGAACGAAACGAGAGGAAAATCTGTCAATATTTTCTTCTTTTTGGCATTGAGCCCGCGTAAAACAAGCATGGTGCATACCCAGTTGAGGGTAAAAATGGCATCGACACGGTTAGGACCAGAAAGGAATGGCGAAAGAAGTTCTGGAGTCAGGTCGCTCTCATGCTGGACCAACAATTCAACCGGTTCTAATCCCGCGCCCCTCACTGCAGATCGATACCCTGCGAGCCGTTCGGAGCAGGTGTACAAATGGGGACGAGCACCGACGGCAAGAATCCGCCTATAGCCGTGCGCGAGTAAATGCTCAGTAGCTTCACGAGCCGACTTGCGGTTGGTCACGGTGATGTTGTCCACTTCTCCGCCTCGAAGTGGCTCGTCAAAAACAACAATGGGCACGTTCTTTGCCAGCAGCAGCTTGAGGTTGCTCTTGCCGCTGCTTGCCGCCATCAGGACAACGCCATCGATCTGTCGTCTTAGCATTATCTTGAGTTCCGATTCTTCGAGATCGACATCTCCACCAGAGCTGGCAAGAATCACTGCGTGTCCATTTTCTCGAGCTATTTCCTGAACGGCCTGAACGGCCGCTGAAGTGAATGGATCAGCCAAATTCGGCACGATCATTGCGATTGCGGCTGAACGCCTTGCCTTCAATCCCCGGGCCAATTCGTTCGGTTGGTAGCCTAGTTTTGCCATGGCTTCGCGCACGCGGGCGCCGGTCTCAGGACGAAGCTCGGGAGAGTCGTTCAAGGCGCGCGAGGCTGTCTTCAGCGATACGCCAGCCAATCGTGCTACATCAACCAAGGTGATAGAACCCTTTTTCGCTATCATTTTCTGATCTTCGCCCTTTCTGGCTGCTTGTCTATCCATTATCTCTTGTCACCGGCTAACTGCTGATGCTCGAAGCCAATGATTCCAAACTGCTGCGCTTCGTTTCTGGGTAAACGAATAAAATCACGAAGAACTGTATGGCCATAAGAGCAGCCAGGCCCGCGAATGCTCTTGCGCCCAGGCTCCTTGCGATCGCAGGGAAAGACGCGACAATGATAGCGTTGGCCACCCAATGCACGGAACTACCGAAGCTTTGACCTCGGGCCCGCACCGGCAGGGGAAATAACTCGCTAAGATAGACCCAGACGACTGCGCCCTGGGAAAAGCCAAAGAACACGTTGTAGCACATCAAAATGATAACTACGGACTCAGCGGGCCAGCCCATGTACCGAATCGCAGGCAGTGCCAAGAGGCAGGCTCCCATGCCCGCCGCTCCGGCTAACAGGAGGGGTTTGCGACCCACCTTGTCGATGATGCCTACAGCGATTGTGGTCACCACAAGACTAAATGCGGCCATTAAGAATGCGTCTTTCCGCCCGTTCAAACGCCCCGAGCCGAGTTCGGCAAAAACATCGAGGATATAGTAAAGAAGCACGTTGACCCCTGTAAGCTGATTAAAAATGGCAATGCTGGCAGCTAAGAGAACGGGCCGCGTGTACCGACGCGAAAACAACGTCGACTGCCGTGAAGCCCTGAACTCTTCAAGTGACGCGGCAAGCCCGGCCTGATCGGCCATCGGATCGGTCGACCCTAAAGCTTTGAGAGTTGTAACTGCCTCGGCGGAGCGCCCCTTGAGAACAAGCCAGCGTGGGCTTTGAGAGGCCCGTAATAGAACTGCCCCGCACAAAAGCGCAAAGACGGCGCCGGTAGCAAAAGACCATCGCCATGCCAAGCCGAGAGGAAGATGGTGAGAGAATACAAAGCCCAAACCAAAAGCAAGCACTACACCGACACTGACATTTAATTGGAAACTACCTACCACGCGCCCCCGCCAACGAGACGGAGCAATCTCCGCGAGATAGAGAGGTGCAGCCACCGAGATGAGACCGATTGCAACACCGCAACCAAAACGAAAGACTGCAAACTGTATAAAGGAGAATGCAAAGGCAGCCCCAAACGACGCAAGGCAATAAAGAAACGCGGAGAGAAGCAACGTCTTGCGCCGATCAATCGAATCGGTTATGAATCCAGCGGAAATCGAACCCAGAATGGTCCCGAAAAGAGCGGATGACATGGCGACGCCGAGCGCAAGAGGTGAAAGCACGAATTGCACCCTCAACCCCAGTGTTGCACTGGAGATTGCCCCGATATCATAACCGAATAACAGGCCGCAAAACGAGGCCGCAAGGACGGAAAGTGCTAACCGATTATTCATTTCACTGATCTTTAGTTACTGATAAGAGAATATCGCTTCCTTCAATCGTGCGAGAATCATTCCCTGTCTTGCAGAATGGCTGCACCAACTAAGGCATCAAGGGCTGAGCCTTGGCTTCCCGGATTACCGCCATCGAATGGCCTGAGCGGCGCCTGAGGAGTCAATCGGGTGCCACTTATATGATCTGATTAATCTAAATAGGCCTGAACGCTTGGGTGAAGTTCTTCTCACTCGATCTTCAACATGTGCTGCAATTCTTCTAGAGAAGCCCGCTTGGTCTCCGGGAAGACAAGCAGAACAAGAACAAACTGCAGCAACATCATCACAGAGAAAAAGACGAATGGATAGGCGCCTGAGCGTGCAGCGATGATCGGGAAAATGCCCGACACGATGGCGTTCATGATCCAGTGTGTTCCGGAGCCAAGGCTTTGTCCCTTACCGCGGACTCGCGTCGGAAAGACCTCACTAATGTAGACCCATATCACCGCTCCCTGTGATACCGCGAAGAAGGCGATATAGGCCATTAGCGTCCATACCAACATTGCTTGATGTTGCCGGGTAAAGAATATGACGGAGACCATGCTAAGGCAGATTGCGGTTCCAACTGCCCCCGTCAATAGCAGCGGCTTACGGCCCACACGGTCAATCAACGCCATACCTAGAAGCGTCGCAAGCAAGTTCATTCCGCCGATTGCGACCGCCTGCAAATTACTTGAAACACGGCTGAATCCAGCAGCTGCAAAGATGTTGTTAAGGTAATAGAGAATAGCATTAATTCCACTGAGTTGGTTAAAGGCCCCAATTGCGATTGCCAGGAAAATGGGTTTGCCGTATCGCAACCTCCCGTTCCGGATAGCGAACAGAGGTTCATTGGGCTGGCTTCGCTCCATGTGTAGCGATTGTCGAATTAGGTCCAACTCTGCAGAGGCGTTAGGCGAGCCCATAAGCTCAAGCACTCCTCGGGCCTCGTCAAGTCTGCCCTGTGTCGCGAGCCAGCGAGCGCTTCGAGGTATGCCAAAGAGCATCGCAAAAAATACGGCTGCTGGAAGTGCTGCCACGCCAAGCTGCCATCGCCATTCCGCAAGCCCCAGATTAAATGTGCTGATAGCATAGTTAGACAAGTATGCGAAAAGAATGCCAAGCACGATGTTGATCTGGAAGGTGCCGACAAGGCGACCGCGGAGTCTCGCAGGTGCGAGTTCAGCAATGTATACCGGCCCAAGCACTGAAGAGCCACCGATTCCAAGTCCTCCCAAGAATCGCGCAGCGAGTAGCAGGGACCAATTCGGCGCGAAAGCGCATCCTATTGCTGAGAGCAGATAGAGTATGGCTGTCAGCCGGAGCATCTCGCGCGAGCCACACAGTTGCCCTAGAGAGCCCGCCCATAGAGCCCCCACCACGGTCCCACAGAGGGCCATCGAAACAGTGATTCCGAGCTGATTTGCAGAAAGACCATAAGCATAGGTTAGGCTGGCCGTGGTACCAGAGATGACGGCCGTATCAAAGCCGAAAAGAAAACCACCAAGCGCCCCTACGAAGGTGCTGTGAAGGACATACCGATTGACTAACAAAGAGATCCTCCGCTGTGACTTCGTATGAATGACCGAACTGGAGGGTAGACACTTGAGGACACCTTAGTCACCGCGGTGGTCAGATCCTTCAAGGGCAAAAAGACAACGTTGTCTTTTTGTCCCAGAAACATAAATGATCTGTTTGTACATGTCAAGGCCTTGCGAGAAATCGCCTGGCGACACATCACTGGTGTTGTTTAGCGAGTGACAAGCTCTTGAATTCCAAATGCTCTTACATCATCGACTTCCCCCAACGGAGCGTCTCTTGGATGTGGCCAAAGTGTGTCGGCGCGGCGCAGACTGCCGTTCAAGCAAATTCGCGAGAGGTTTGGAGCGGAAAAATAGACTGCTGCCGTTGCGGGCCGCGGCGAGGATTTGAACTGCGCTCTGCACTCATCGTCGATCAAACTCGTTACCGAGTCCGGGAAGGCCCCCTGCCTCGCGTATTCGCTTACTTCCGAGCGAATCGCATTGCAATGCACCAACCATCCCGTGCCGAGCTTCAGGACGGAATTCAGCCGTTCGCCAAGAGAAGCCATCTCTTCGTGAGTGACGGAACCGAGATCAGGACCTGCATAACGCCAGGTCGCCATCAACGCTCCATCCTGAAGCAGCAGGATGCCGTCGTCGATCATCGACGCAAAGTGCAATAGTTCAGGAAGCCCGGCAACCCACCTCCGGCCCTCCTCGGTCCCGTGTCCCGCGTGCTGCCCGGGCAATCACTACTCACGCCAATGCAGCCGCGCACGCTAGAAGTAATAACACCGCAAACGAAAACATTTAGCCTGCCGCTTCCTTTTTCCAGCGACGCTGTTCAGGCAAAAAGAACCGTACCTGTTGTTCACAATCAACGGACGCTGCATAGAGACAGCATTTTGTAGATTTGACTTTGGAACGAGACACGAACTTCGCGCGGGTGACATCTCCGCAGTCGGGCAGCAAGCTGAAGGGTGTGCCAACGACGCCGGCCGACTCATCTTCGAGCAGCTGAACAGTGAAAGCTCGGACCAAAGCGTGTCTTGGGTATCCCCAACTGAACTCTTCCTGCGAGCGTCCTGCAGATGCAGTGATTCAAGAGAGTGAAGGTGAACCTAGGCACTAGCGCGATTTAGACCTGTTCGATTCGTTATACCAGGGGTACACAACCGCAAGATTCGCGCAGGATGAGCTTGGTTGGCAAAAGAATGGAGCGCGGCTTTCCCGTAAAGTCGCGCCTTATGCGTTCAAAAAGCAGACGCGCCGCTTCATATCCGAACGCCTCGGTAGGTTGGCGTACTGCCGAAATAGTAGGTGTCATCATGTCAGCTAGGTCAAAGTCATCAAACGACAGAAGCGCGATATCTTCTAATACGCGCTTGCCGAGCTTGCGCAATCCGCGAAGTACCAGCATGGTGCAAACCCAGTTCATGCAGATGACCGCATCTGCATCATGAAGATCGAACACCTGCTCCGCAATCCAATCAGATGTCATGAGTCCTTCTTGCTCAACGATGCCAGTTCGTAACTCTAGTTCAGCGGCTTTCATTGCTTCTCGATAGCCGGCGATTCGTTGCGAAGAAGTAAATCGATGCGGGTGGGTGCCAAGAGCTACAATTTTTTGATAACCATGACCTATTAGGTGTTGGACTGCATTCTTAGAACTGCGTCGATTGTCAATCATTACGGAATCAAATAACTTATTATGAAGCGGTTGATCAAACGTGACGACATTCAGGCCCTCTGGAATGATATCGGCGAAGTTGCTTCTGAGGCCTCCTATCGGAGCAATCACTAACCCATCGATCTGACGACCGATCAAGCTCTCGACCTCTGATCGCTCTATATTGGTATCCCCTCCCGAATTTGCCAGAATCACTATAAAACCGTTTGCGCGCGCAACCTCCTCGACGGCTCTAACTGCCGACAAGGTAAAAGGATTTGACAGATTCTTGACGATCATGCCAATGGCCGCCGTTTTGCGTGCCTTAAGACCGCGGGCCAGTTCGTTCGGCCTATAGCCAAGACGGACCATAGCTTTGCGAACCTTTGCCCTTGTCTTCGGACTGACCAAGGGTTCTTCGTTGAGAACACGCGACGCAGTCTTCAATGATACAGCCGCTTCACGGGCAACATCGACAAGCCTGATCGAATTGTAGTTTCGAGCAATGGCCATAAAGAGAAGTAGATAGAAACATGTTCATGGTACGCTAGCGGCAGGCGACCCCAAAAATGAGAGACGATCCGTAGCGGACTCACCGAGGATTCGGAACGCTGAGGACTGGAGTTCCCTCCTCGCAAGCCATGGAAAGACCGAAAGTTGGCAGCCAATGTTCAATTTCGGCCGAACGCTGTCTATAGTGGCTTCGATGGCCCGGTTGATTGCGGGTGTGTCTACGGTCTTTCCGTGCCCGGTAGCCCCGAAATTGCGGGCATTGAAGAATGCTTCGGCCGTCGTTGGAGTTGGCGCTTAGGCCAATGCGACGCGGCGATAGAGTTTGCGACGGTCGCCAGGGAGAAAGGAGACAGCTTGAGGACGGCGCGACGACCATCCTCTACTTGATCGGAAGACATATAAGTTTAGGGTAAATGACAACGATGTCTTTAACAAAGAATTCGTGCGGAGTTCCTTTACGGATCGACTCTCCGGATTCAGAATCCAAGCTGCGGCAACGACATGAAGGCGCTCCGGCCGTGGCGCGGAAAAAGACGCCCCGTCTCCGGTGTGGAGACGGGGAAATTTCTTCCTTTTCATTTGTTCAGGAGGCCCCTAGAAGCTCACCTGACCGCCCAACTGGAAGACTCGAGCGCTGTTGCTGGTTCCTGTGATTTCGCCAAATGATGACGAACTCGGGTTGCCTGAACTAGGGGTGCCCAGATCTCTGATTTCAGATCTAGACACCCCGTCGTTCTGCTTCTTGCCGGGAGTGAAGTGTTGATACCGCGACAATCCAACTAGAAGGACAGTTTTATACCGCCCTGGAAGACTCTGCCGCCGACTGAGGTGCCCGTGATTTCGCCGAAGCTTCCCGAGAAATTAGGACCGCCGCTGTTTGGATTATTGAACGATGGGTGGTTGAGGACATTGAACGCCTCGATCCGGAGGTCCAGGTTGAGACTCTCGTGGATCGGGAAGATGCGCGAAAGCTGGGCATCATCCTGAATGTATATCGGCCCATAGAACGAGTTTCTGCTTATATTGCCCTGCGTGCCCGGCACCGTGTTCAAGGTGAATGCCGCCTGATTCAGATAGGACCGGTCCGCATAGACGGCCCCACTATGGTCAGATTTTATCTTCGCGTAATTGATGGGGTTGACACCGGGCACCAGGTTGGGCCGGTCGCCGCCGTTGCCAGTGAACGATTCATCCTGCCCTTCCGTGACGGTGAACGGCGTGCCGGTGACAAAGCGAAGAAGAGGAGCGAGCTCCCAATTGTTCACGACATAACCAGCAATGCCGTGGATGGGAAACAGACTCTCGGCGACGACAACGATGTTGGTGTTATCGCGAATGTCGTAGCCACAGGGACCGTAGTCCGCCCTCGGGTTATTGGGATTCGAGAATTGTAAGCCGCTGAGGTCTCCCTGCGGATCGGCGTCGTTCAGGCACTTGGACCGTGTGTAGTTGGTCTGAACGCTTAAGACTGAAGAAAGGCGATGCTGCACGGTGATGGTTACAGCATTGTAGTTGGCCATGGCCACGCTGCTCTCAATGAGAGACAGATTCCCGTTATTGTTGCCAGCGTAAAGGTTCCCCGTGGCGGGGTTTGCTTCAGTAAGAAGAGTGCGCGCCTGCGTGTTAGTGCTCTTGACACCTGCCGATTTGTATGCGGCCTGGTTTGCGTTGCTGATAGAGCAGGGCGTTCCGACTGGGCCGCCGCCGAGTGTGTTTGCGGCACTCGCAGCGGGGCCTGTTGTGACCACCGACCCGCAACCAGTTCCATTCGGTCCCCACATCCCCGGAGTGTAGATGGCCGGGCTAAGGGGTATCGCAGCGAGCTGATGCTGGGTACGGTTGCCGTTGTAGTAGATCTGAAGCGTCCAGCCGTGTGGGAGTTCCTGCTGGTAGCTAAAGGTCCACTGCAACGTATCCGGCATCTTATAATTGGGCGCCAATACGATGAACTGGCCTTGCTGTGGGAAGGTGAATGCCTTCGCATTAAAGGGGAACGGATCGGGGTCGGTGCCACCCGTCTGGCCGCAGCCGCGGTTGCCTGTGCCACCGATGAGCCAGGGATCATTGAAGCATAGCTCTGAGCTTGAGTTCGGCGAGATATTGACCGAGAAGGGTGGATTCTGTTGCACGCGTTGCTGGAAGAAGAAGTTCGGCTGATCGTATGCGTAGGCTGCGCCGGCGCGTAATACGGTCTTGCCGTTGCCAAAGAGATCGTAAGCTGCTCCCAGGTTGGGATTGAAGGTAAGGGGCGAATTTTTGGTGAAGTTCGCAGGCACGCCTGGATCTCCATAGTAGAAGGTTCCGGGAGGAGCCTGCGGATAAACGGAACTAACCTGGTTGGCCAGAAACCCAGTCAAGCTGAATACCGATCCGCGGTGAAAATAATCGTTCGGGACGAAAAGCGGCTCCCAGCGCATGCCGGCCGTTAGGGTCAGCCGCGGCGTCGCGTGGAAGGTGTCCTGCGCGTATATCGTGGGAATCGAACCGCGCAGCGCATTCTGCTGCGGCAAGCTCTGGGCGTAGCTGCTCATGGCACCTTCCAGAAAATCCAGATTGGGATCGGCAGCGGTACCATTCCCACTCCAGGAGCCATTGAAAGTAAAGTCGCCGTTGGCCTGATAGCCGTTATTGACGTTCAGTTGGTTGCACAGGTACGCTGCCCCGAAGGCGAACTGATGCTTGCCGAGTACCCAGTTGACGTCGTCGGAGACGTCTACCGGAGTGTTGTCGTCGATCACAGCGAGCAAGTTCGAGCCGCCACCGATATTCGCTCCATGATTGTTGGCCGAGAAACCCATATAGATGCCCGACTTGATAGGATCAACGGTCTTAATATTGAAAACATTTGGGTTGGGAGTCGCGCTATTGAAGCCGCGGCTGAGTTGGCGCCGCACTGCGGTGACATGCACCGTGTTGACGAGATTTGGGCTGATGAGATAATTCTCGCCGAGTGTGATCGTCTGCCACCTGATCTCCGGGTTTCCCGATTGCGTGGTCAGGAAGATGTTGGTCGGCGAGTAGAAGGTTGGCTGCTGAAAGCTATCGAAGAAGTACCTGGCATAAAAGTTGTTCTTTGGGTTGATGGTGTAATCGACCCGGGTAATGAAATCGGTGTAGCTCTGGATGTTTGGAATGGAATAGGACACAAGTCCACAATTGTTTACATCCAAAGCCGGGTTGACCGCGGGAAACTGCTTCTGCAAAAGGAGCGCCGATGCGTTCCACGCGGGAAGAGCGGGGCCGCCGGGTTGGTTGTACTTATTGCCGGGCAGAGCGACGCCGGTGATGGGATCGTACAGTTGGACGGCTGGTTGTGAGCAGTTGTTCTTGGCGCCAGTTCCACCCATTGCAACGGTAAGTGGGTCGGTGGCGGAAAAATCGCCTGCGAGGTTGGCTGCGGTGGGCACATAGGCAGTGTTCGTCGCACTATTCTGATCCTGGTGGGAGTGTTGGAATCCGGCGAAGAAAAAAAGCTTGTTTCGGCCGTCGAAAAGCCAGGGTATGCGCACCGGTCCGCCGAAGGTGGCGCCATACTGGTTCTGGTGCAGAGTATCCTTCGACGTGGAGAAGAAGTTCTCAGCGTCAATGTAGTTGTTGCGGATGAATTCAAACGCCGATCCGTGAAAGGCATTTGTACCCGACTTGGTGACGATGTTCACCAGGCCGCCGGCTTCATTACTGGCTTGCCCGCCCAGCGCGGCCGTCTCGACGCTGAACTGACTGATTGCGTCGGGAAAAGGCAGAGGACCGTTAGTTCCGCCCATGTAGTCGATGTTGTCGCCGCCATCCAGTCGCCAGGTGACCGCATTGCCCTGCGCTCCGCCGATGGATATACCGGTGGATTGGGCAGGAAACTTGCTTCCGGTGGAGTCGCCCGGGCTTTGGCTTTGCGTGCCGCCTACCAATGAAACCAAGCCCGCCAAAGTTCGCCCGTTGAGCGGCATCTCAGTGACTTCCGCAGAGTCCACGGTCTGCTTGAACGACGGGTCTTCTGTCTGAAGCGCAAGATTTTCCGACGTCACCGTGACCGTCTGGTCCTGCCGGCCAACACTCATGTTGACATTAAGGGAGATGCTGTTGCCCACCTCGAGAACGTTGTTGGTCTTGACATAGGTTTCGAAGCCGGGGGCGGTAACGGTGAGGGTATAGGTCCCGATGTCGATGTTTGGGGAAGCTATAGACGCCGCTTCCGTCGGATTTGGTGCTGAGTGTTGTGCCGGTGGCGCTTTCGGCGAGGGTGACGGACGCGTTGGCTACAACGGCGCCGCTCGGATCCGAGACTGTACCCTGAATGCTGCCTTTTCCGGCTACCTGTGCGCTGAGCATGCAAGCGGCCAGTAAGAGGAACATCATGAGGATGTAAACTTTTACGTTGCCGGTATGTGACCGGTTGTTTCGGTGTGACCTTGCATGTTTATGCCTCCAAAGGTTTCGTGACACGGCTTGATGGATGTCTCAATACGGTATCGCGACATCGTTGTCAATACCAGCAACCGTATACCCTTCTCACAATTGTTTTGTCAATGGTGTTTTTTGAGGATCGAAATCGTACTGCTTGGATTGCCCCGGTCTCGGCAAGTCAATAACAGCGCGGCCTTTTCGAAGCGATTGAGGCCCTTGCGCTGCCTTCCCGATGCCGATTCTTGACAATCAAAAGATGGTCAGCGTATAAGTATCCGTGAATCAAAGACATCGTTGTCATAACTAGTCGGATGTTCTTCAAAACACCATGCCCACGGGGGTATCTGGAGTAGGCGGCATATGCGCTATTTTCGTAGGTTGATTGGTTTTTCTATTTTCCTCTGCGGTTCTTTCCCTCAGTTGCACGCCGCTCAGGCTCCGATTCCACCCGAGATTGAGAATGAGCAAGTACTGGGGATAAACAAGGAACCTTATCATGCCACGTTAATGCCGTACGCCAACCGAACGGAGGCATTGGCCGCAAATCGCGCCGCATCCTCGTTTGCCCAAAGTCTGAATGGAAAATGGAAGTTTCACTGGGTGCCGCGCCCGGAGGAGCGCCCGGTCGATTTCTACAAACCAAGCTTCGATGTGAGCGCATGGAAGGAGATCCCAGTACCTTCCAACATGGAGGTGCAGGGCTATGGCACACCCATCTACACCAACTTCACTTACCCGTTTAAAAGCGACTGGCCGAAGGTGATGGAAGAACCACCGTCGAATTACACTGCTTTCAAAGAGCGGAATCCAGTCGGCAGTTACCGGCGCGATTTCAATATTCCGGCAAACTGGAGCGGACGCCGCATCTTCTTGAAGTTTGACGGGGTGGACTCAGCGTTCTTTGTGTGGGTCAATGGGAAAAAGGTCGGCTATAGCGTGAACAGCCGTAACCCGGCGGAATTTGACATCACGAATTATGTGAAAGCCACGCAAAAGAACCTTCTCGCCGTGGAAGTATACCGGCTCAGTTCAGGAAGCTACATGGAAGATCAGGACATGTGGCGGCTGAGCGGCATATTTCGCAATGTGACGCTCTGGAGTGCGCCTCAGGTGCATGTGCGGGATTTCTCGGTTGTGACCGATCTCGATTCGGCTTATCGGGACGCAATGTTAAAAGTGACGGCGAAGGTAAAGAATTACTCGACGGTTACGGAGCCTGCACGGCGCCTGGAAGTGGAACTTGCGAGTCCTGACAAAGAGCGGCTCGCTGGCGCAACCGCTTCAGTGGATGTGCCCGCGCTGGAGGCGGGAGAGGAGCGAGCTGTCGCGGTGGAGATCCCCGTAGCCAATCCCCTGAAATGGACGGCCGAGACGCCGACCCTGTATACAGCGATCCTGACGCTCGTGCGCAATGAACAGCGTCAAGAGATACTGTCGGCGCGTGTAGGCTTCCGGAAGATCGAGATAAAGAACGCGGTCTTCATGATCAACGGTGTTCCTGTCAAACTGAAGGGCGTCAACCGGCACGAGAATTGGCCGGATACCGGGCATTATGTGTCGGAAGCGCGCATGATCCGTGACCTTGAGCTGCTGAAGCAAGTCAATGCCAACCACGTTCGTACTTCTCATTACTCGAACGATCCACGCTGGTACGAACTTGCGGATCAATATGGCATCTACCTGGTGGCCGAAGCCAATGTGGAGTGCCATGGCGACTACGGCATCCTCGACCACGAGCCACGATACGAAAAGAGCATTGTGGATCGCAACACCGCCAACGTGGAAAACTACAAGAACAATCCATCCGTCGTGATCTGGTCGATGGGTAATGAGTGTGGAGGCGGTAGCAGCTTTGTGACGGCCGTCAATACGGTGAAAAGGATCGATCCCACTCGTCCCACCCACTATGAACCGTTCGGTGGTGGAGATAAGCTGGTTGCCGACATCGAAAGCCACATGTATACCAATGTTGCCGAGTTGGAGCGCGCGGCGACAGACCCCAAGCGCACCAAACCGTTCTACCTGTGCGAGTATGCGCATGCCATGAATAACTCGATGGGATCGGTAGGAGATTACAACGATTTGTTCGACAAATATCCTGCCCTGTTGGGCGGCGCAATCTGGGAATGGGAAGATCAGGGCCTGTGGAATCGACGCGATCCAAAGCGTCCGTTCATCGCGTATGGAGGCGGGTTCGGCGATTATCCGACAGACAAGTATTTCATCCACAAAGGCGTGGTGTTTTCGGATCGCACGCTGAAACCACACTACCCTGAGTTGAAGCGCGTCTACCAGTGGGTCAGTTTCGATGCCGTGGATCTGGCGCACGGAACCGTGTCGATTCGTAATCGTTACGCGTTTATCAATCTCAGCAAGTTCGCCGTCGAGTGGCGTATAAGCGAAGACGGCGTAACGATCGAACAGGGGAGGCTGCCTGCCCTGGACGTGGCGCCAAGCGGCGCCACTCAGATTCATGTACCGTTCAAGGCCATCGCTGCCAGACCGAGGCGTGAGTACTTTCTGCAAGTTTCGTTCGTTTTGGCCAAGCCGGAAATCTGGGCGCCGAGCGGCTATGAAATCGCAACGGCGCAGTTCAAGTTGCCGGTTGAGAAGGCTGCCGCGCCTGCGGCCGCAAAGAGCGATGCTCCCGTCAGCTTCACCGAAGACGAGACCAAGATTGCAGTGCGCGGAGATCACTTCAGCGTGGTCTTTGACAAGAAGTTGGGCGCGATCTCGCAGATTACGCGCGACCAGTTTCCACTTCTGATAGAAGGCGGCGGCCCTGAACTTCACCTCTGGAGAGCGCCCCACGAAAAGGACGATATTTGGGCCAGCGAAAAATGGGACAGGTACGGGATCAATAAGCTCAAAACGCAGGTACTGAGCATCAAAACCACTCAGCTTGCACCCGGCGCGGTACGCGTCGAAATGAAGACGCGCCATGAGGGTTTGAACGGGTGGGCGGCGGCCAATGCGGCCGCCTACACCGTGAACAATGACGGAAGCATCCAGGTAAGAGATTCGTTTGCGCCCGAGGGTGAACGGATACCGCTGGCGAGGATCGGCGTACGCATGCTTTTGGACAAGCGTCTGGACAGGTTCGCCTACCTGGGGAGGGGGCCCATGGAGAACTACTCCGATCGCGACCGGGGCTCGGATATCGGTCTTTATGCAAGTTCGGTGCGCGAGCAATTGACACATTATGCCAAGCCCATGGAGGCCGGCAATCACGAGGATGTCCGCTGGGCTGCGGTGAGCGGCAAGAACTTGCCGGGAATTATGGCGGTCGGCAATCAACCGCCGATGCAGGTATCCGCGCTTCCCTTTACCGACGAGCAATTGAGCAGCGTGGAATACTCGCGGAATCTGCCAGAGAGTCAGGCGACTGTGCTTGTCGTTGCCTCGAGAACGTTGGGCGTAGGGTCCAACAGCTGCGGACCGCGACCGCTTGAAAAATACGTTGTCTGGTCCGATCCAACGGAGTTCTCGTACTCGCTGCGCATTTTGCCGCCGGGCGCTGCGGACTATACAAGTCTGGGACGCACCCAGCCGCCAACTGCGGACCGAAGCAGCAATTCGGGTCTGGAATGAACGGTTGAGAGTTGAGCGGCCGCAACTCTCCGTGGGTGGATGGCTGCCAGCCACGGAGAAAGTCTGGGATCAACCAATCGCATTTGCAGACTGTCGAGCACTACGCCCTGGCGGGCATGTAGATCAATTCGATGCCGCGGCCACCTTTCGGATCTTTATTCCGCGAATACTGCCGTGTGGCGTCACTATCCCAGTGCTCAAAGACACCCAGGCTTGCAACCGGCTTTCCTGCCTGCTTGTAGGCAGTTCCCGATGGCGGGTCTTCCGGCGATGCCATCTCATGCAGGTAATCGTCGGCATTCTCGCGAATCATGATGCGCGGGTGGCCGTGCTCATCTTCATTATTCTTGGTTTGCGAATATAGAATGTCGAGCCCCACCGAATCCAGCGCCACGCCATCCAGCGAAGCCAGCAGACTCGACGGCCACTCCGGATTCTCATAGGGAGTCACGCGGTTGTTAAATGGCGCGTTCGGGAAATGCAGTGGATAGGATTGATGCCGCCGAGCGCAGTACAAGCCATCCAGCATGAACAGGATCGTCTTGGCACCGAGATTGGGCGAGGCGGCCAAGTCGACAATCGGCGAATATGCGTGCGGTGTGCCTTGCCGGTTGGTATTGATCGCTCCATGCAACTCAGGCGTGCCTTTGATCGAGCCGAAGTGATTCTTGCCGGTCATGGTCACGCCGGTTTGTCCCTCATCTCCGCCTTCCTGGCTCGAGTAGGGATACGAATGAGCTTTGAGCAGCGCCACGTTCACCAGATAGGTAGCGTCTTTGATCTGTTTCGGAATCAACTTGGCGTCATAGTATTCATTCTGGTTGACGGAGTAGCTGACGCCCTCCAACCATTGCGCCCCCTCAAGTCCGCGATAGTCGCCGTAATGCGGGTTCGTGGGTTGAGGCGCCGCGGGCGTTTCCCACTGCACAAAGCGAACATCCGGAAACTCGGTCCAAATCTTGGTGAGTACGGCAGGATAGATAGCTCGGCGCGCGTCGTAAACGATGATATCGGTTTCCCGCACCTTCGCTCTGCGCACCAGCTGCCTCACCATGGCCAGCGCCACATGAGGAGACACGTTCACGACATTGCCCTCCCCTTTTGCGCTGCTGTTGTTCAGATTTACCTTCACGGCTACTGCTTCGCCCGGCGAATAGTTTCGTTCAATTCCGTGGGCGCGTTGGTTGTAATAGCCGAATATCTTTGCCCACGCCGATTCGTCGCTCTCGGCGCCGGTCAAGCTCCGCAGCGACCGCGAGAGCATCGCGTCCACGCGCTGCTGGTCCGTGCTGGTGTCTGTCCACCAATGACCGCTGTTTTGAGTTATGTGCCCGCTCCATCGCGCAGCTTCCGGATCGTGCACCCATACAACACGCCCCGGATGGATGCCGCGGGCCTCACCCACGGGCGCGTTTCGTGACCTGGGTTTGAAGTCATAGCGTGTGGCGATTTCGGCGGCACTCAAGTGTGCCGCCCCACCGGGCAGACCAAGCAGCGCAGCCGAAATGCCAGCGCCCTTCAACACACTGCGTCGTGAACACTTAGGACTCATTGTCATATTCTCCTCCGCCTTCCCACGGTTGCCTTTTTTTAAATTCTGCAAAAAGGATGTTGAAGTGCGAAGCCAAGGGTTCAGCCGCGATCTGCTCCCTCAGCTCATTTCTAGGATCTCTGGATGAGAAGCGGCGACACGAACTACAAGTTCGCCGAAGAGTGAATTGCACCATGCAAACCACGCGCGCGTGTATCTGCTCGGGTCGTTGGCATCGAAGGACTCGTGCATGAACCCCGTTCCAGCGTTCGTGTCCAGCAGCATTCGCAAGCAATTCGAAATCTCATTTGAATCGCGGCTTGTCAAGGCGCGCATGATGATCGAGAGCGGCCATATCATGCCTGGGCCCACGTGTGGACCGCCTATGCCCTCTGCCACGCCCCGAGTGAAGTATGGATTGTCCTCGCTGAGGGCAAAGGCCCGCGTGCGCTGGTAGGTGGCATCCTCCAGTTCGCAGCAGCCGAGATAGGGCAGGGAAAGCAGGCTTGGCGCGTTGGCGTCGTCCATCATCAGAGAGTTTCCGAAGCCGTCAATCTCGAAGGCATAAATCTTGCCGTGCACGGCGTGATTCACGACGGCATATTTCGCGATCGCTGCGTCCAGCTGGTCTGCCAGCCGGGCGGCATCGTCAGCCAAATCCTGATCCCGGAATACAGCCACCGAAAGATGCTGGAGCTGGCGAAGAGAAACAACTGCAAATAAGTTCGAGGGGATGAGAAACGGAAATATGCAAGCATCGTCTGATGGACGAAAAGCCGAGTGTATCAAGCCGATCTTTCGCGTCGGATTGCCGAGGCCGCGGTTGGGCGCATTATCGTAGAACATCTGCGTGAGTCTTTGAAAATGATAGGGGCCATCGTTCTTGAGGCGCTGTTGTTCGCGGAAGGTGCCCACTATGCGCCGCGCAGCTTTATGCCAGTTCTCATCCAGAGGTTCAGAGTCGCCGGAAACACTCCAGTAATTGTAGGCAAGGCGAATGGGGTAGCACAGTGAATCGATCTCCCATTTGCGTTCGTGTACGCCGGGGCGCATGTCGGTTAGGTCCGTGGACCAGACGCCCGTTATGTTGGTTGCGTAGAATGCGTTCGCATAGGAATCCAGGAGTATGCAGTCCGCCTGTCTGCGAATGAGCCCTTTGAAAAGCAACTGGAGCTTTTTGTCCTTCGGCGCTAGATGTACGTACGGCAGCACCTGAGCGGTGGAATCCCGCAACCACATTGCTGGAATGTCGCCAGTCACGATAAACGAATCCGGCTTCCCGTTTCGCACAGAGATTCGCACTGTCGTGTCGAGGGTATTCGGATAGCAATTCTCAAATAGCGTGACGAGCTGAGGATTCCGAATCTTGCGTTTTACGTCGACTATGACATCTTCCACGGCGGCACTGACAAAAGCCCGCTGTCCCTCAGGAGGGCGGCCAGTAATAGGGGCCGCGCGAGGAACGTTCATTTCAGCTGCTTTCATGGGCGCCGAAGCGGGCTCATTGAAACCGCCGGCAGAGCTCTTCGCTTCCCGGACTCCGCCCGCCAAAACCGCCAAGGTCCCAATCGTGAATTGTCGTCGATCCATAGATCTCTCTTTTTACTAACCTACCTGTAAATGCTTGTAAATAAGCGATTAACGTCCGACTGTGTGCATCGAAAGTTGACTGGAAAACTACCGAGAATATCCACGAGCCCATTCGACGGTAGAAATCTGGACCGGAGTCAGCATACAGGAAATAAAAAATATTGACAACGATGTCAAGCTGGACGTAGCATTTGCGCGGCTATCAAAAGAGATCAGTGTCAAGCGCGGAAAAAGACACCGTTGCTGCTGCAGGCAGCGGTTGCATTTTACTCGACGCGGGCTTCGGTGCAGGCCACGGGACCGATAACCACTCCGAATTCCAACCCGGTTTCAAATTAGCTTTGTACCTGCAACCAAGCGCACGGAGATCCGCAAAGAGTACCTTGTCCATGCATTTGGCGCCATCGGCTTCGTGTCAAATCTTTGGGAGCCAACCTGGAATTCCTGAGCATCCGGGTGAATCGCAGCACCGATGCTATTCGCGAACAAATTGTGTGCCAACTGGACTTGTCCGCGCACCGCGGTTTGACTTCCCGAGACGAGAGATTGAATCGGACGCATGTTGACTCAGGGAGTTAATAACCAAAACTGGGAATGTATATTTCCTCTGTAACTGTTCGAGATTTATGGCTGAAGGAGGTTCTTCATGTGTTCGATAGGCCGCTACGCAGTTCTGTTCATCCTTTTTCTGGCTTCGGTAGCAAGACAAGAGCTGCGGAAACTGAAACTCAGTATTTATCCGGCCTCGGCAAGGACGACCCCGTCGAGTGGCAATTGATGTGCGATAACGGCCAGAACGCCGACAAGTGGTCCAAAATCGGTGTCCCGTCCAATTGGGAGTTGCAAGGCTTCGGCATTTACACGTATGGCAGAGTCACGCCTCCGGGTGGATGGCCTCGTGTTCACTGTATCTACAAGCGGTCATTCACAACACCTGCGGCCTGGCGAGAAAAAGCCGTTTTTGTAAACTTCGAAGGCGTAATGACCGATACGCGGGTGACCATCAACAGTCAATCGGCTGGCGCTCTTCACCAGGGCGGCTATTATGCCTTCAAGTACGACATCACAAATCTGCTCAAGCCCCCGGGCCAGAAGAATGAGATTGAGGTCGACGTCGACGATGAATCCAGTAATGAATCGGTCAATCACGCCGAGCGTCGAGGAGATTACTGGAATTACGGCGGGATCTTCCGCCCCATATACCTCGAGGCCGTCCCCAAAACATTCATCGACCGCCTGGCCATCAACGCGACTGCGGCCGGCTCCCTCGATGTCAACGTAAGCCTCTCCGGTCTGCGCCCGGCAGCTTCGAGGGGCGCCGCAGTCTCTCTGGAGATGCAAGTGCTCGATTTGAGCGGCAAGCTTTCGGCGATCAGGTGACAGCGAAGGATGTAGCGCTGAACCAAGAGGCGCACCTCGCCGGAAAGATTGCCAATCCCAGACTCTGGACGGCAGAGACACCAAATCTTTACCAGCTTAAAGTGCGGCTGAAATCAGGTGATGCCGTCGTGCACACAGTGCATCAGAAGTTCGGGTTCCGTACCATCGAAGTTCGCCCCGGGCAAGGCTTGTTCGTCAACGGCAATAGGGTCTTTCTCAAGGGCTTTGCGCGGCACTCATTCTGGCCCGACTCCGGCCGGACGCTTTCCGAACAGATATTCAGAGACGACATCAACCTTATCAAGGAGATGAACGGCAATGCAGTCCGTTCCAGTCACTATCCGCCCGATCGCCACTTCCTCGATGCCTGCGATGAACTTGGACTCTACGTATTCGATGAACTCACCGGCTGGCATGCGAATTACGATACCGAGATTGGTAAGATCCTGGTCAAGGAGATGGTGGAGCACGACGTAAACCATCCTTCGATCCTCTTCTGGGACAACGGCAACGAAGGCGGATTCAACTTCGATCTCGATGGCGAGTTCGCAAAGTACGACCCACAGAAGCGCACGGTCCTGCACCCGTGGGCGGCCTATCCTCCAGGCATCGCCGATACAAAGCACTACCCCACCTATGAAGTCTTGCAGCAGAAGCTTGCCCAAGATCCAGTCTTGTTGCCCACGGAGATGCTGCACGGCAACTTTGATGGCGGGGCCGGAGCAGGGTTGCAGGACTATTGGGATGCCATTCTCAAGAGTAAAGCAGGAGCCGGCGGAATCATCTGGTCGTTTGTCGATGAAGATGTTAAGCGCACGGATAAGGGTGGCATTCTCGATTCCCAGGGCAATATGGCCCCCGATGGTATAGTTGGTCCGTATCGCGAGCGGGAAGCAAGCTTTTATACCGTGAAGCATCTTTGGTCGCCGATCATCGTGACCCCGCCTGAGGGCGGCTTGCGTTCCTACACGGTATCGAACCGTTACGGCTTCCTCAACGCGGAAAACTGCACCTACGAATGGCAGACGATCGCCTTTCGCTAACTCAAGGACGAGGCTTCGGGTTCGATAGTGCTGGCATCGCGGACCGATCATGGCCGCTCGCTTGCGCCGGGGGCGACGGCAAGCTGGGATGGTTGGGGACCGCCTGCTTCCGGCTCAGGAAGCAACGGGAAGAAGGCAGCCGATGCAAACCGACTCATCATCAATGACTCGACAGGCCGCGTGATTCAGACCTATGTCTGGCCCGTCGACGGTCTCGGAAGCCGGCTGGACCAGGCGAAGCATTCTGACGGCCATGCAAAACCTATTGCGACCGAGACCAGTGACACACTCACTGCGGCAGCGGGCGATCTATCGTTACAGATCAGCAAGACCACCGGGCTGCTCATCTCAGTCTCCCGGCAGGGTAAATCGTTCTCTCTAGTCAACGGTCCTCGCGTCGTGGCAATGGGGCCCAGGCCCGTTTCTCTACGCAGGCAAACGCCACCGCTTCCGCCGCCTCCTCCACCTGCCGTTGCACCGGACTCCAGGCTGGCGTCTCTAAGTCAGGTAATCGACGGTGACAGTCTGGTCATCTCCGCGGCTTTCGACGGCCCCATGAAATCGCTCACCTACCGTCTCAGGTCCAACGGTTGGCTCTCCATTGACTACGTGTACGCCATGAGCGGCCCCCAGGAGTACTTTGGCATCGGGTTCGACTATCCCGAAGCGAATGTGAAAGGCATGCGATTCCTCGGCGACGGGCCCAGCCCCGTGTATCAAGATCGTCTCGCCGGCGGTACTCTCGACGTTTGGAATAGGCCCTATAACGACACTATTGACGGTGATCCGGACGACCTGAAACCCGCAGAACACTTCGACTACCCGATTTTCAAGGGCTTCTATTCCGGTGTCCGCTGGCTGCAACTCGGTACCACTGAAGGCCCGATCACAGCGATGGTGGACCAGCTGGGCGACTCTCCAATTTACGTGCAGATCTTTACTCCAAAGACCCCGCCGTCAAACTTGCTGGGGCAAGTTGCGGTACCGTTCCCGAATGCCGGAGTTTCTTTCCTTCATGCCATCCCGGCGATTGGCAACAAGTTTGGGGGACCGACATCCATGGGCCCAATGGGGCAACCGGCAATTGCCAAAGGGGAGTACAAGGGCCACCTCAGCCTGTACTTTGGAAGATTGCCATCGCAATAAGTCTCGATGATGGGACATGAGGACTTGGCTTCGGGCAGGCACATTGCGAAAAAGGCATTTCGGGAAAAGTCCGCGGCGCACAGTTTATTGCTAAGCGATCAATAGCATTCGGAATCCCCTGGCCAGGTTGCATATCGGCTCTTACGAGATGCTCACTCCCTCAAACTCGCTCTCATCATCGCCAAGGAGCCGAGGATATGATATTGGCGAACAAATGGTCGGAGATTTTCACGAACTTTTGCCCCAGCTCTTCTGCCGTACCGACCCAAACGCGGATGAAGTCTCATCCGTGGTCAACTCGTTTATTTCTAGTTGGCACTTGATGGGTGTGCATAAGCGGCGTGGGAGAATTTCAAAAACGAGCATCTGTACTTGTTGGTAATTCATAAAACTAAAGCGTGGGAACTACTGCGGCGGGCGTATACAGAAGCGAACGAAATTTGGCATAGTTCGCTCCGGGTGCATAAAGGGCAGGCCTTACGTCCAGGAAACCGCCGAAGCTATTGTCGTTGTAGCTGGTTATATCGATCCCGGACCTCACAAGAACCCACGGCTCGCCGGGCAGGCGGTAGTACATGTCTACATCTTGTTGCTCGTTTACCAAGCGAAATGTCGCGCGATTTGCAGAAACGTTTGAGCCGGTCCTGGCTCCGTTTCGAATAAATCCGACTCCTTTTGAGCCTAGTGTCAATCCCGCAGTATGCGCCTGGATATAGAGCAGAATCAAGCCTGCTTCGCACCCTGGCTCGATCTGTATGGCGATCTCCACGGTGTAGTAGTGGTCGCCTGCTATGCAGGCCAGAACGGATGTATTGGTATGGGAACTGCCATTCGCTGCAAGGATCAGCGTGCCGGAGTTGAGCGAAAACCATGCGCAGGAAAAACCTACCCCGGAACCTGAATTCTTGCCCTGAACTTGGTGTCCAAATTTGGTGTCCATGCATCTGAAAATTGACGAAAAGTGGGAAATTTGGCGGTAGGCGGGAAAGAAATGCTGTCGGAGACGGGCGGTCAAACCTTAACATTTAGATGTATTTCTGCGTTTTCTTGAATATATTGAGATTTTGCAAGAAGTTCTCTACGGGAAGCTGACGTTCTACCACTGAACTACTCCCGCAATCTATTTGTTTACAGCAACTTACATACGATATTAGCCGCCTTAAACACCACATAACACCACGCTT
>Ga0302320_10002072_pt1 | contig 47758 bp, 43 predicted proteins | sample Bog_T0_3_FD_202130 | JGI IMG/M metagenome (GOLD analysis project Ga0302320, IMG submission 202130) | Peat permafrost microbial communities from Stordalen Mire near Abisko, Sweden - Bog_T0_3 | ecosystem: Environmental > Terrestrial > Soil > Wetlands > Peat | place: Sweden: Abisko, Stordalen Mire... | reverse complement strand
TACCACAATGTGTGACATATCGGACTCGCTTCGCCGCCGGCTCGCGGTTCGCAACTCGCGGTTGCCGGGACGCCGACCTGGGTTGAGCGACGTCAGAATGCGACTCCATCGCATTTAGAACCGCTGCCGCCGCATCCCCCATCTCGTCCATCCGTCGTCCCGGTGCTACCAACCCCGCCATGCATATCCGCGACTTCACCCAGGACGACTTCGCCGCCGCCACCGCCCTGTGGCGGCTTTGCGGCCTGCACCCCAGTCCCTCCGACACGCCCGCCCGCCTCGCCGAGATCTCGCGCCGCAACCCTGGCCTGTTCCTGGTCGCCCTCGACGCCCCGCTTTTGGCCGGCACCGTCATGGGCAGCTGGGACGGCCGCCGCGGCTGGATCAACCGGCTTGCCGTCGCGCCGGCACAGCGCCGCACCGGCCTCGGCGGTGGCCTGCTCGCGCTGGTGGAAACCCGCCTGCGCGCCCGCGGCTGCGATAAGGTGAACCTGCTGATCGAGTCCGACAACGAAACCGTCGCCGGCTTCTATGCGGCGGCCGGCTACACGCGCGATCCTTTGATCTTCATGGAGAAATGGCTGTAGCGGCGGCGGCGGCAGGCCGGTCGGTTGACCGGCCACAACAGGTAACTCATGTTCCACAACAATCATGCGGAAACGTGACGCCCGGCAACGAAAAGGAGCACGAAGATGGACCTGAACGGACAGGCGGCCCTGGTCACCGGCGGCGGGTCCGGTCTGGGTGCGGCCACGGCGGAGGCCCTCGCCAGTGCCGGGGCGCGCGTCGCGGTCGCCGACCTGAACGGCGATGCCGCCCGCGCGGTGGCCGCCCGCATCGGCGGTGTTGCCGTCCCCTGCGACGTCGCCGACCCTGACTCCGCCGAGCGCGCCTTCGCCACCGCCCGCGATGCCCATGGGGTGCTGCGGGTGCTGGTCAACTGCGCGGGCGTCGGCACCGCCGGCCGCGTGGTCGGCCGTGACGGCGCCCAGCCACTCGAATCGTTCGAGAAGGTCATCCGGGTCAACCTGATCGGCAGCTTCAACATGCTGCGCCTGGCCGCGGCGGAAATGAGCGCCGCCGAACCGCGCGAGCAGGACGAACGTGGCGTCATCATCAACACCGCCTCGATCGCCGCCTATGACGGCCAGATCGGCCAGTGCGCCTATGCCGCCTCCAAGGCCGGCGTGGTCGGGCTGACCCTGCCCGCCGCGCGCGAACTCGCCCGCGTGGGCGTGCGCGTGGTCAGCATCGCCCCGGGGCTGTTCCTCACGCCGATGCTGCAAACCGTCCCCGACGACCTCCGCAAGGCGCTGGGCGAGTCGGTGCCCTATCCGTCGCGCCTGGGCGACCCGTCCGAATTCGCCGCCCTGGTGCTGCACATCTGCGCCAACCGCATGCTCAACGGCGAAACCATCCGGCTGGACGGCGCGTTGCGCATGGCGCCGCGCTGAGAGTTTGTGAATGAATGCCCGCGACGCTCCGATCCTGCCGAAAAGGCTCAATGATATCAGCGGGCGTTCATTCGCAAGCTCGATTGCTTCACAAGCTCTGACGGTCAGCCCGGATCGAACGCCGGGTCGGTGAGCCGCTGCAACAGCGACAGCAACTGGGTCGGCCCGTTCGGACCCAGCCGGGCGGCAAATTTCGCCTCATGCGCGGCCACCCGGCGCTCCAGCCGCCCCAGCGTCTCCGCGCCCTGTTCCGTCAGGAACAGCGCCGAGGCGCGGCGGTCGCCTTTCACCCGGCGGCGCTCGGCCAGGCCGCGCGCCTCCAGCCCGTCCAGCAGCGGCACGAAATTGGTCCGCTTGATGCCGAGCGCCGCCGCCACCTGGGTTGCCCGCAGGCCGGGATTGTGCCGGAGCACCACCAGCACGGAAAACTGCACCGGCCGGATGTCGGCATCGGCGACGTGGTGGTGGAAATCCTGGAACACCACCAGTTGCGCCCGCCGCAGCGCGTAGCCCACCAGCCCGGGCAGCGGCCCCAGATCGACCGGCACGTCCGGCCCGGCAAGCATCCCGGGATCAAGATCGGTGGATTCTGACATGATGGTCATGGAGGATAACCATCTGTCCGCTTCCCGCCCAGGGGCAATCCCGGGTTCCAACGCAACGATTGACCGCGCCGCCCGATCCGCTCACCATATTATCGTACCCGTGCGCGCTTCCGGTCAGTGTAGGAACGCATCAACCCGGAGAGGAAACCGGCATGCCGCCGGACATTATCGCCGAGCTTCAGAAGCCGCTGGTGAACCAGACCGACGCCAACACGTTTCGTATTGGCATCGTCCTCAATGGCACCGTCGCCGCCGGCGCCTGGACCGCCGGCGTGCTCGATGCGTTGGTCGAGGCGTTGGACGCCTGGGAACAGGCCAAACCGGGCGACCCGGACGTGCCGCAACACCGGGTGCGCCTGGACATCCTGGCCGGCGCCTCGGGGGGCGGGGTTTGCGCCGCCCTGCTCGCCCGCGCCTCCGCGCGCCAGTTCCCGCCGGTGCAGGACAGCAACGGCAACGCGGCAAATCCGTTCTGGGATGTCTGGGTCGAGAAGCTGGACATCGCCAACATGCTGGACGTTGACGATCTTCAGAACCCCGCCGCGCCGGCCGCGTCGCTGCTCTCCGGCAAGGCCATCCAGACGGCCGTGGATGCCATCCTGAAATGGGGCATTGACCTGAAGCCGCTGGCGGCGCCGCGCCCCTGGCTGGCCGATCCGTTCCATGTGGCGGTCACGCTGACCAATCTGCGGGGGGTGCCCTACGCCGTCGCCTTCGATTCGGGGGAAGATGGCGAACCGCGGGCGAGTTGGTATGTCGCCCATGCCGATTATGCCCTGTTCGCCTTCCCCGCCGCCCCGGGTGGCGCCGGAATCCGGGCGGACGAGTGGACGGTGAACCGCGAATTCACCCTCGCCGCCGATGCCTGGGCCGGCTTCGCCGCCTATGCGAGGGCCACCGGGGCCTTTCCGCTCGGCTTCCCGCCGGCGCGGCTGTCGCGGCCGACCGCGCATTACGAATGGCGCGCCGTCGTGCTGCCAGGTGGGTTGCGCAACGGCAAGGTCGAGCCGGACCAACCCTGTCTGCTGCAACCGGCCTGGGACGCGCTGCCGCTGGCGGACCAGCCGGGCGATACCTACAGCTTCGATTGCGTGGATGGCGGGGCCTGCAACAACCAGCCGGTCGAACTGGTGCGCGTGGCCCTGGCGGGTCTCGGCGGCACCCTTGAGCGCCACGCCAAGAAGGCCACCGCCGCGGTGCTGCTGATCGATCCGTTCGCCTCGGCGCCGGCCTGCCCGGTGCCCAGCGCGGCACTCGACCTGTTCGGGGTCGGGCTGGGATTGGCCCAGGCATGGGAAGGCCAGGCGCGTTTCGCCACCTCGGATTTGCTCCTGGCGGCGGATTCCACCGTGTTCAGCCGGTTCCTGCTGACCGCCGGGCGGAACAATGCCGCCGGTTCGTTTGTGTGTGGCGGCGACGCGGTGGCCGGTTCCGGTCTGGGTGCTTTCCTGGGGTTCCTGGACCGCCGCTACCGCGTGCATGACTACCTGCTCGGCCGGAAGAACTGCCGTGACTGGCTGCGCAGCTACTTTGTACTGGACCAGGACAACCCGGTCTTCGGCGGCTTCGGTGCCACCCCGGCCGCCGCCGACTACCGGCCGGCGGGAACCCGGACATTGCCGATCATCCCGCTGGTGCCACCGCTGCGGGAGCAACTGGACCAGCCGGACTGGCCGGTGCTTCAGCCGGCCACGGATGGATTGCAGGACGCCATCGAGCGGCGGCTTAGCGCCGTGGCCCAGCGCATGGCCGAACAAAGTGGCGTGCCGTTCAGCGGCGTGCTGGCGTCGGTGCTCGCCGGGTGGGGATCGGCCTATGCGTCCAAGACGATTGCGGCGGCGGCGGCGCGGCAGAACGCGCGGGCATAGTTGCTGTTGCGGCCCCTCGCGGCCCCGGCCATGATCCCGCGCACGGACTCGGGAGATCGATGATGCGGCCGCGCCAACTGGCTATCGGAACCCTGCTGCTGGCGCCGCTGGCGCTGGGCGGGTGTGGCGGCGGCAGGTCCGACAACACGATCCAGAATGTCAGCGTCACCAGGGGCCAGCAATTGCTCGACCTGAAGAAGTCGCTGGATGCCGGCGCGGTCAGCCAGGACGACTACGAACGCCAGCGCCTCGCCATCCTGGCCGCGCCGTGAGCGGGCGCGCGGTTGCCGCCGCCCTGTTGCTGGGCGGTCTGCTGGTGCTCGGCGCCTGCGGGTCCGGCGGGAAGGCCCCGCTGGTCAACCGCATGACCACGCCGCAGCAGGAGGCCACCGACCTGAAGCGGGCGCTGGACGCGGGCGTGATCACCCCGGCCGAGTTCGAGACGCAGAAACGCCGGCTCGGCCTGCCCTGAGGCGCCGGGCCACATGGTCAATCCCGACGGACCTCTCCCGCAGTTGCTCGACGCGGTAACGCGCGGCGCGGTGCCGGGCGCGGTGGCGCTGGCGGTGGACCGCGGCGGCACGCTGTTCGAAATCGCCGCCGGACGGCGCGACCTGTCGGGCGATGTTGCGATGACTACCGACACGCTGTTCTGGATCGCCTCGATGACCAAGGCGATCGTTTCCGTGGCGGCGATGCAACTGGTGGAACAGGGCCGCCTGCACCTGGATGCGCCGATCGGCACGCTGCTGCCGGCCCTGGCGGCGCCGCAGGTGCTGGAAGGCTTCGACGCGGCGGGGGCGCCGCTGCTGCGGCCGGCGCGCACGGCCATCACCTTGCGCCAGTTGCTCAGCCACACCGCCGGCTATGGCTACACGATATGGAGCGCCGACCTGCTCCGTTATGTGCGGCAGGCCGGGCTGTCGCCCATCCCCGCCAACTGGGACGAGGTGGCGCGCACGCCGCTGCTGTTCGACCCCGGCACGCGCTGGACCTACGGCACCGGCGTGGACATGGCCGGGCTGGCGATCGAGGCGGCCAGCGGGGAATCGCTGGCGGATTATCTGGCCGGGCACGTGCTGGGGCCGCTCGGCATGGCGGAAACCGGCTTCACGCTGACGCCCGGGCAGCGGGCACGGCTGGCGCGGGTGCATGCGCGCATGCCGGATGGCGGGCTGCGGCCGATCGACTGGGCGGTCGGCAACGGCCAGGGCTTCACCGGCGGCGGCGGCGAGCTGTGCGGCACCGCGCGCGACTACGGCCGCTTCCTGCGCATGCTGCTGAACGGCGGCGCGCTGGACGGCGTGCGGGTGCTGCGCGCCGACACGGTGGCCGGGATGGGCCGCAACCAGATCGGCGATCTGGCCGTCACCAGGCTGGTTTCCGCCGCGCCGAAACTCGCCCGCGACGTGGACCTGTTCCCCGGCATGGCGCTGAAATGGGGGCTGGGTTTCCTGCTCACCCCCGCCGCGGGGCCGCACGGCCGCAGCGCCGGCAGCCTGACCTGGGGCGGGCTGGCCAATTGCTATTACTGGATCGACCCGGGGCGCGGCGTCGCCGGCTGCCTGCTGACGCAAATACTGCCGTTCGCCGACGCGCCGGCACTGGAACTGTTCGGGGCGGTGGAGCGGGCGGCGTACGGCGGCCTGTAGGCGGCGGGCCTGTCAGGCGGCCGTTTTCTCCACCCGGTGGTCCTTGATGTCGCGGAACGTCAGGCCGGGATGCAGTTCCGCCGTGCGGCGCATCATGAAGGCCGAGCTCGCCAGATACACCGGGTCGCCGTCCACATCGTCGGCCATGGAGCTGCGCTGGTCGGCGGCGAAGCGTTCCACCAGCCCGCGCTCGCCGGATACCCAGCGGGCCAACTGAAACGGCGGCGTCTCGAAGCCGATCTTCACCCCGTATTCCGCCAGCAGTCGCGCCTGCAACACATCGAGCTGCAGGGTGCCCACCACGCCCACCATCGGCGGGCTGCCATCCTGCGGGCGAAACAGCTGCACCACCCCCTCCTCGGCCAGTTCCTGCAGGGCCTGGCGCAGCTTCTTGGCCTTCATGGCGTCGTCCAGCCGCACCCGGCGCAGAATCTCCGGGGCGAAATACGGCACGCCGACGAAGTTCAGGTCCTCGTTCTCGCTCAGCGTGTCGCCGATGCGCAGGGTGCCGTGGTTGGGAATCCCCACCACGTCGCCGGCGAACGCCTCCTCGGCCAGCGCGCGGTCGCGGGCGAAGAAGAATTGCGGCGCGTGCAGCGGGATCAGCTTGCCGGTGCGCACCTGCTTCAGCCGCATCCCCCGCGCCAGCCGCCCCGAGCACACCCGGGCAAAGGCGATGCGGTCGCGGTGGTTGGGGTCCATGTTCGCCTGGATCTTGAACACCAGCGCGGTCAGGTTCGCCTCGGTCGCCTCCACCACCCTGGTATCGGCGGCCTGGGCGCGCGGCCGGGGACCGAACTCCGCCAGCCCCGACAGCAGATCGGCCACCCCGATTTCCTTCATGGCGCTGCCGAAGAACACCGGCGTCAGATGCCCTTCCATGAAGGACGCCACCTCGAATTCCGGCAGAGCGGCGCGCACCAGCTCGATTTCCTCGTCCAGCGCGGCGAAGCGCGGGTCCGACTGTGCGAGTTCCCGGTTCAGCCGGTATTCCCGCCGCCGCAGGTCATAGGTGCCGGCGAAATCCGCCGCCCGGCCGACCGGCCAGTTCACCGGCGCGGTATCCAGCGCCAAAGTGGAGGAAACCTCGTCGAGCAGGGAAAAGACGTCCTGGCTCTCGCGGTCCATCTTGTTGACGAAGGTGAGGATGGGAATGTCGCGCAGCCGGCAGATTTCGAACAGTTTCAGCGTGCGCGCCTCGATACCCTTGGCGGCGTCGATCACCATCACCGCCGCGTCCACCGCGGTCAGGGTGCGGTAGGTGTCCTCGGAGAAGTCTTCATGCCCGGGCGTGTCCAGCAGGTTGAACACGCAGCCGGCGTGCTCGAAGGTCATCACCGAGGTGACCACCGAAATGCCGCGCTCGCGCTCGATGCTCATCCAGTCCGAGCGGGTCTTGCGCTGCTCGCGCTTGGCGCGGACGTTGCCGGCAAGCTGGATGGCGCCGCCCAGCCGCAGCAGTCGCTCGGTCAGCGTGGTCTTGCCGGCATCGGGGTGGGAGATGATGGCGAAAGTGCGCCGGCGGGCAATCTCGGCCAGCATCTCGGAGAGGGGGGCATCGCTCATGGCGGAGCTTATAGCGGCGTTGCCGGCGGCCTGTCACGGAGCCGGCCGGCGGCTCAGCCGCCGCGGCTGAAATCCGCCGGGCGCTTTTCAAAGAACGCCGCCACCGCTTCCTTCAGCTCGGCCGATTGCAACTGGCGCTCGAACACCGCCATCTCCTCGTCCATCCGCGCCGCGACCGTGGTGGAGGCGGATTTCAGCAGCGCCTTGGTGGCCCGCAGCGCCTCCGGCGCCTTGGCCGCCAGGCGCCCGGCCAAGGCGCGCGCCGCCGCCAGCAGGTCGGCCGTCGGCAGCACCCGCCCGACCAGGCCGATGGACTGTGCGGTCGCGGCGTCGAACGGGTCGGCCAGGAAGAACAGGTCGGCGGCGCGCTGATAGCCGGCCAGGCGGGGCAGCAGCAGCGAACTGGCCGCCTCCGGCACCAGCCCGAGATCGACGAACGGCAGGGCGAAGCGGGCGTTTTCGGCGGCAAGGACAACATCGCAATGCAGCAGCATGGTGGTGCCGATGCCCACCGCCGGCCCCTCCACCGCCGCCACCAGCGGCTTGCGCGCCCCGGCCAGGCCGCGCAGGAAGCGCAGCGCCGGCCGCTCGCCGCCGTCGGGCGGGTTGGCCAGGAAATCATGCAGGTCGTTGCCGGCGGTGAAGGCGCCGCCGTTGCCGTGGAACAGCACCACGCGGATCGCCGGATCGGCCTCCGCCGCCGCCAGAGCGTTGGCCAGGGCGGCATACATCGCCGTGGTGATGGCGTTGCGCTTGTCCGGCCGGTCGAACACGATCTCGGCGACCGCGCCGCTTCGCGCGGTGGCGATCCCGCTCATGCCCGCGCCGCCGGCAACAGGGCGGGCCACGCCGGTTGGGCGGCGGCGTTGGCGCTTTTCTTGAACGGCTCGCGCATGGTTCCTCCCGGCTGAACAGGCGGCTTGGTTGGCGCATGATGCCCTGAAGCCGGGGCAAGCGCATCCGAAACCGCCCAAAGCGGTTCCGGGCTGCCGTGCGGTTTCGTGCCTTCCCAACCCGCGGCGGCACCGGTAAGGGCAGCTTCCATGCAAGCCATCCTTGCCCGCTGCACCCCGCGCGCGCTGCACGCGCGACTGCCCATGCTGACGCAATTCCTGCGTTTCGGCACGGTCGGCGCGGCCGGGTTCGTGGTGGATACGGCAACCGTGTATGCCACCAAGGGCATTCTCGGCCTGTATGGCGCCGGCGCCGTCGCCTACCTCACCGCGGCCAGCGCCAACTGGCTGCTCAACCGGACATGGACGTTCCGCGGGCTCGGCGGCGGCCCGGCACACCGCCAATGGCTGGCCTTCCTGGGCACCAACCTGCTCGGCTTCGTGCTCAACCGCGGCGCCTATTTCACCCTGGTGACGGTCAGCGCCACCTGCGCCGCCCAGCCGGTGCTGGCGGTGGCCGCCGGCGCCATCACCGGCATGTTCCTCAACTTCCACCTCTCCCGCTCGGTGGTGTTCCGCTGATCCCCCGCCGCCTCGCCGTCATCGTGCCGTGCTATAATGAGGTGGTGGCGATTCCGCTTGTGGTCGCCGGCTTCCGCGCTGCTTTGCCCGACGCCACGATCTACGTTTTCGACAACAATTCCTGCGACGGCACCGCCGCGGCCGCCCGCGCCGCCGGCGCCGTGGTCCGCCACGAAACCTTGCAGGGCAAGGGCCATGTCATCCGCCGCGCCTTCGCCGACATCGAGGCCGATATCTACGTGCTGGTCGATGGCGACGGCACCTACGACCCGGCCACCGCCCCGGCGATGCTGCGCCTGCTGGTCGAGCAACGGCTGGACATGGTGACCGGCACCCGGGTGGCCGATGGCGCCGGCGCCTACCGTCCCGGCCACCGCCTCGGCAACCGTCTGCTGACCGGGCTGGTGCAGGCGGTGTTCGGCGACCGGGTGAGCGACATGCTGTCGGGCTACCGGGTGTTCAGCCGCCGCTTCGTCAAATCCTTCCCCGCTTTGGCCGCCGGGTTCGAGACCGAAACCGAGTTCACCGTGCACGCGCTGGAACTGCACATGCCGGTGGGCGAGTTGCCGACCCCCTATCGCCAGCGCCCGCAGGGTTCGGCCAGCAAGCTGCGCACCCTGCATGACGGCATGCGCATTTTGCGCAGCATCATTGTCCTGGTGAAAGATGAGCGGCCGTTGCCGTTCTTCTCGGTCGTCGGCGGCGCGCTGCTGCTGGCGGGCATCGGCAGCGGCATCCCGGTGGTGCTGGAGTTTCTGCATACCGGCCTGGTGCCGCGGCTGCCCACGGCGGTGCTCGCCACCGGGCTGGTGATGCTGTCGTTCCTGGCCTTCGTCTGCGGGCTGATTCTCGACTCGGTGGCGCGCGGACGCAAGGAGATGAAGCGGCTCGCCTATTTGCGCACCCCGGCCCTTGAGGCTGGCGACGGTTGACAGGCGGCGCCATCGGCGTGACCACAGGCGCCATCATGCGCGCCATCCCGATCGCCTTGCTGTTGCTGCTCGCCGCCGCCGCCCCCGCACCCGACACGCCCATACCTGAAACGCCGGCAGCGGGACCGGTGCGCGTCATTGGCAGCCAGAACGCCGGCTGCATCGCCGGCGCGGTGCGTTTGCCCGACACCGCGCCGGGGCTGCAAACTATCCGGCTGTCGCGCAGCGCGTTCTGGGGCCACCCCGACACCATCGCCACCCTGCTGCGCCTGGGCGCGGAGGCGCGCGCCGCCGGGCTGCCCGACCTTTACATGGGCGACATCTCCGGCCCGCGCGGCGGCCCGCTGCGCGGCGGGCATGTCAGCCACCAGATGGGCATCGACGCCGATGTCTGGCTGGACGTGGCGCCGCCACATCCCGTGTTGCCCGCCGAGGCGCGCGAGGCGATCGAGCCGCCGGGACTGGTGCGCCCGGACGGGCGGGCGGTGGACCCGGCGTTGTGGCGGCCCGGGCACCTGACCCTGCTGCACCTGGCCGCCGGGCTGCCGCGCGTCGACCGCATCCTGGTCAACCCCGCCATCAAGAAGCAGCTTTGCCAGCAGGCCACCGGCGACCGCGCCTGGCTGCGGCTGATCCGCCCCTGGTGGGGCCATACCAGCCACATGCACATCCGCTTTCGCTGCCCGGACGACCAGCCGGCCTGCGTGCAGGCGCCGCCGCCGCCGCCGGGCGAGGGCTGCGACGCCACCCTGGACTGGTGGTTCAGCCAGCCCGAGGCGCCGGCCAAGCCCGCCACGCCGCCCGCCGGGCCGCCGCCGTTGCCGGCCGCCTGCCGCGCCATTCTCGGCGCCGCGCCATGAACTGGCGGCCCGGCCGGCATATTCCTTACCGGCGCCTGCCCGACCGGCGCAGCATGGGTGTCGCGGTGGCCGGCTTCGCCAATTTTCTCAATCTCTACACCCCGCAGGCGATCCTGCCCGACATCGCCCGCGACTTCGGCGTCGGCGTGGTGCAGGCCGGGCTGACCATCACCGCGCCGCTGCTGGCGGTGGCCTGCGTGGCGCCGTTCGCCGGCACCATCTCCGACCGGCTCGGCCGCAAGAAGCTGATGGTCGGCGCCGCCTTCCTGCTGGTGCTGCCGACTTTGCTGGTGGCCGCCGCGCCGGGGCTGGGGGCCATCGTGCTGTGGCGCTTCGTGCAGGGGCTGCTGCTGCCGTTCATCTTCACCGTCTGTGTCGCCTATATTGGCGATGAGTGCCCCGGTTCGGCCGGCATCCGCGCCGCCGGCGCCTATTCCGTCGGCACCATCCTGGGCGGGTTCAGCGGGCGCATGCTGGCCGGGCTGGCGGCCGAGGCGGCGGGATGGCGCATGGGGTTCGTGGCGGTGGCCGCCCTCAGCCTGGCCGCCGCCGCCTTTATCGCCGTGGTGCTGCCGGCGGAGCGGCGGTTCGTGACCATTCCCGGCGGGCTGCACGCCGCCCTGGGCACCTACCGCGAGCATCTGCGCACCCGGCGGCTGATCGCCACCTGCGGCATCGGCTTCGCCACCCTGTTCACCAACGTGGCCGCTTATACCTATGTGAATTTCTATCTGGCCGCGCCGCCGTTTTCGCTGTCGCCGTCGCAGCTGGGGCTGGTGTTCGTGGGCTACCTGCTCGGCGTGCCGACCACCTCGGCGGCCACCCGGCTGGCGCTGCGCATCGGCCGGCGGCGCACTTTGGCGGTGGCGGTGGGCTTGGCGTCACTGGGCCTGCTGCTGACTCTGGCACCGGACGTGCTGCTGGTGATCGTCGGGCTGGCGGTCATGAGCGGCGGGGTGTTCGTGATCCAGGCAATGTCGCTCGGCTTCATCGCCGCCACCACGAAGCGGGCGAAATCGACGGCGGTGGGGCTGTATGTCACCGTCTATTACATCGGCGGCGCGCTGGGCGGGCTGCTGCCCGGCGGGCTGTGGACCCATGCCGGCTGGACCGGCGTGGTGGCGCTGCTGGTGGCGATGATGGTGGCGATCGGCGTCACCGGGCTGCGCAGCTGGCGCGAGCCGGCGTGACGCGCGCCGCCGCTTCCTCTATCCTTGCCCGAGTCGCGGCTTGGCAGCAGGAGGGACCGCATGACCGATCCCGCCAGCCGCCGGAAAGCCCGTGGCGCCTTCTTCACCCCGGCCGCCATCACCGCTTACCTCGCCGCCTGGGCCATCCGCAGCCCCGCCGACCACGTGCTTGAACCCTCCTGCGGCGAGGCATCATTCCTGATCGCCGCCGGCGAGCGGCTGCGCGCCCTGGGCACCCCGCCGGACCGGCTTGCCACCCAGTTGCACGGCGTCGAAATCCACCCCGCCTCCGCCCGTCAGGCCGCCCGCCTGCTCGCCGGGCACGGCCTGCATGCGGCCATCGACAACACCGACTTCTTCGACCGCCCGCCCGCGCCCATTTTCGACGCCGTCATCGGCAACCCGCCTTATGTGCGCTACCAGAACTTCTCCGGCGAGGCCCGCGCCCGCGCCCAACTGGCCGCCCTGGCCGCCGGCGTGCGCCTCACCGGCCTGTCCAGTTCCTGGGCCGCCTTCACCATCCATGCCAGCCGTTTCCTCCGCCCCGACGGCCGCCTGTCCATCGTGCTGCCCGGCGAATTGCTGACGGTAAACTACGCCGCCCAGGTGCGCCGCTATCTGCTGCACCGCTTCGCCCGCGTCCGGCTGATCCTGTTTGAAACCCGCGTCTTCCCCGGCGTGCTGGAGGAAGTCGTGCTGCTGCTCGCCGAGGGCCAGGGCGGGGCGCCGCATTTCGAGCTGTTCCAGGCCGGCAGCCTGGACTCCCTGCCCGCCCCCGACGCCCCCGCCTGGACCGAGCACCGCCCCGGCGACGGCCAGAAATGGACCCCGGCGCTGATCGCCGCCGACGCCTTTTCCCTCTACCGCCACATCGCCGAAGGCCCCGGCTTCGCCCCCCTGCTCGACTGGGGCGAAACCTGGCTCGGCGCCGTCACCGGCAACAATGCCTGGTTCGCTCTCGGCCGCGACGAGGCGGCCCGGCTCGGCCTGCCCGCGCCGGACCTGTTGCGCATCTCCCCCCCCGGCTCCCGCCACCTCCCCGGCCTGGCCTTCGACCGCCGCGCCTGGGACCGGCTGGCCGCGGAGGGCGCCGCCTGCTTCCTGTTCCATCCCGCCGAGGACACCGACCCGGCCATCCGCCGCCGCATCGAGGCCGGACGGCAGCGCCGCGTCCACATGGCCTACAAATGCCGGGTGCGCTCGCCCTGGTGGCGGGTGCCGGTCGGCGCGGTGCCCGACCTGCTGCTGACCTACATGAACCAGGACCGCCCGCGCCTGCTGGCCAACGACGCGCGGGTGCACATCCTCAACTCCCTGTATGGCGTAACGCTGCGCCCCGGCCTGCGCCGCCTCGGCCGCGACCTGCTGCCGCTGGCCTTTCTCAACAGCCTCTCATTGCTCGGCGCCGAGATGGTCGGCCGCTCCTACGGCGGCGGCCTGCTCAAGCTGGAACCCCGGGAGGCCGACATCCTCCCGGTGCCCTCTCCCGCCACCCTGCGCGAAGCCGCCCCGAGGCTGCGCGCCGCCCGCCCCGCCGTCGAGACCGCCCTGCGCGCCGGCGACCTCGCCGCCGCCGTCGCCGAAGTGGATGCCATCCTGCTCACCGGCCAGCTTGGCCTCTCCGCCGGCCAGATCGACGCCCTGCGGCTGGCCCGCGACCTGCTGTGCCAGCGCCGCCGCGCCCGCGGGAGGCGTTGTGCTGACGGTTGACGACAGCCTGGCCGCCACCCTGGCCCGGCTCGGCGCCAAACCGCCGGACGACGCCAACCAGGCCGCCAAGAAGCGCTACAGCGAGCGCGTTTCCGAAGCCGTCGCCCTGGTGTTCGCCCAGGAACTGCGCGAGCGCGGCCTGCGCGGCGCCCGCCCGCTCGCCCACGCCACCGAGGAAGGCAGCGGCGCCGAGCGCCGCATGGCCGGCGGCATCGGCGCGAAAAAGGTGGACGTTACCTGGGCCACCGAGGAATCCGGGCTGCTGCTGGGCATCTCGGTCAAATCCATCAACTTCCGCGACCCGCGCACCGGCAACTTCCAGAAAAACCTGACCAACCGCCGCGGCGACATGCTCATGGAAGCCGTCACCCTGCACCGCCGCTTCCCCTACGCCGTGCTCGCCGGCTTCTTCTTCCTCGACGCCGGCGCCGCCACCGACGACAGCCCCCGCCGCCGTTCGACCTTCCTCAACGCCCACGCCCGGATGAAATTGTTCACCGGCCGCGACGACCCCGCCGGGCGCGACGAACAATACGAACGTATGTACGTGCTATTACTGGATACCTCGCCTGGACAGTTCACCGTGCGCGCCAGCGAGGTCGGACGCCCGGATACGCCGGTGCCGCTGACCGCCGCCTTCGATACGCTGGTGACGCTGGTGGCGGAGCGGAATCCGGATTTTTATGAGGCAGTCGATGGGAAAATACTGGCGGCTTCGTAAGTAAGTAAGTCAGGCCAGGGCTCCGCCCTGGACCCGGCAGGGGGCGGCGGCCCCCTGCACCCCGTTACTTAGGCGGTACAGCACATGCCGGGACAACACGTTGCCACGGGGTATACGCGGATGGTCGAAGCTGGCCATTGGATCATGAACCATGCCGATCTTTTCCATCACCCGCCTTGAGGGCGCGTTCACCGCGGCGGTGAAGGCTTGAATCTCCGCCACGCTTAGCCTGTCGAAGCCGTCCGCCGCCGCTTCGCGGGCCGCCTCGGGTGCATAGCCTTTGCCCCACCACGCCGCCCCCAGCGTCCACACCAGTTCAACCCCCGGCGTCACCGGCAGGTAATCCGGGATGGTGGACAACCCGACAAAGCCGATCAGCCCCTCGCCGTCCGCCTCGACCGCCCAGATGCCGAAACCGTGTCGGTCGATATGCGCCTGCGTACGATCCATCCACGCATCCGACTGCGCGCCGCCGCGGACCATGCCGAAAAACCGCATGGTCCGCGCGTCACTCGTAATGGCCGCCAGCGGCGCCCGGTCAGTCTCGCACCAGGGCCGCAACAGCAGCCGTTGCGTCTGTAGGATCATGCCCCCTTTTATCGGAACGGGGTGCAGGGGGCCACCGCCCCCTGCGCCGAAGGCGCGCTTCGCGCGACACCGAAGGCGCGCTTCGCGCGACGCCGGGTCCAGGGCGGAGCCCTGGCCTTACTTAAAGCCCCTCAAACAGCGCAGTAGTATAGTACCGCTCAGCAAAGCTCGGGATGATCGCCACGATCAGCTTGCCCGCGTTCTCCGGCCGCTTCGCCAGTTTCAGCGTCGCCGCCAGGGCCGCACCCGAGGAGATACCGCCCGGGATGCCCTCGGTCTTGGCCAGCCGGCGGGCCTGGGTGAAGGTTTCCTCGTTGGTCACCTGGATGATTTCGTCGATCAGCGACGTGTCCAGCACCGTGGGCACGAAGCCCGCGCCGATGCCCTGGATCGGGTGCGGCGAGGGCGAACCGCCCGACAGCACCGGGCTGGCGGCCGGTTCCACCGCCACCAGTTGCAGCCCCGGCTTGCGCGGCTTCAGCGCCTGGCCGATGCCGGTCAGCGTGCCGCCGGTGCCGATGCCGCTGACCACGATGTCAACCTTGCCATCGGTGTCGAACCAGATCTCCTCGGCGGTGGTGAGCCGGTGGATCTCCGGATTGGCCGGATTGGTGAACTGGCCGACGAGCACCGCCCCCGGCGTCGACTCCAGCAGTTCCTGAGCGCGCGCCACCGCGCCCTTCATGCCCTTTTCCTTCGGCGTCAGTTCCAGTTCGGCGCCCAGATAGGCCAGCAGCTTGCGCCGCTCGACGGAAACCGACTCCGGCAGCGTCACGATCAGCCGGTAGCCGCGCGAGGCGGCAAAGAACGCCAGGCCGATGCCGGTGTTGCCCGAGGTCGGCTCGATCAGCACCGAATCCGGCCCGATCTTGCCTTCGCGCTCCAGCGCCAGGATCAGATTGACGCCGATGCGGTCCTTCACGCTGGCAATCGGGTTGAAGAACTCGAGCTTCAGGGCGACGTCGGCAACCAGTTCGTCCTCCGCGGCGATGCGCGGGATGCGCACCAGCGGGGTGTTGCCGATGGTCTCGGCGATACTGTCGTAGATGCGGCCGCGCAGCGGGCGGTCAAACGTCAGGGGCTTGTGTGCGGGCTGGCTCATGGTCGACTCCTGCGAGTATTTACATTCGTAATTCGTGGTTATGGGATTGTACATGCCCCGGCGCAGAACTCAATCCGTTTCACCGCCGCGCCGGGCAGCAAAATCCGTTCCACGTTGGCAAGTTCGAACAGCTTCGACGCCCGCCCCTCAGGGTCAGGCGGCCCGGCGCGCCTCGATAACCGTCAGTGCCGCGGCGATGCGGGCGCCGGCGGCGGCGTCGGCCGGGCGCAGCGGCGGGCGCACCGCCCGCCAGGCCCCGTCGCCGCAGCGCGCCGCCAGCACCGATTTCAGCGCCGGGATGAAGGGCCGCCCCGCCAGCAGGTCGCACGCCTTGCGCATCGCCACCTCGCCGGCCGGGCCGTCGAACATGCCGCGCACCAGCCCCGGCACCACATTGGCCATGGCGCTAATCGCCCCGCTGCCGCCCAATGCCAGCGCCCGCGCAATCTCCACCTCGGCCCCCACCACCCCGCCGCATGCCGGCGCCGCGTGGCGGAATGCCTGGAACCCGGCGATATCGCCGGTGCTGTCAACCACCCCGGCCACCAGCCGCCCGTAGCGCGCCCGCAACCGCCCCAGCGCCGCCGCCGGCACCTTCACGCCGCAATCCTGCGGGGCATGGCACAGCGTCGCCCGCAGCCGGTCGGAGGCCACGCCGTCGATGATGGCGGCGAAGGCATCCTCGATGCCCTCGGCGGTCGCGTCGCGGAAATAGTAGGGCGGCAGGATCAGCGCGTGCGTCAGCCCCAGCGCCAGCGCCCCCCGCGTCAGGGCCACCGTGTCGGGAATCGCCGGGCAGCCGGTGCCCAGCGCGATGCGCGCCGAGGCAATGCCGGCCTGCAACAATGCCTCCACCGCGGCCAGACGCTCCGCGGCGGCGAATGAAGGCCCCTCGCCGGCGGCGGTGAACAGCGCCACCCCATCGCAGCCGCCGGCGATCAGCCCCTGGCAGTGCCGGACCAGGGCGTCACGATCCACCGCGCCGGTGGCATCGAGCGGCGTGGCGGCGGCGACCCACAGGCCGCGAATGACGTCTGGCATGGGTTTCCTCCGTGCGGAATGCCAACCTCGCATTCCGGGCGGCGGAGGTGAAGAGGGAGAAAAAGGCCAGGGGCTTTGCCCCTGGACCCCACCAAGGGCCGTGAGGCCCTTGGAACCCATCACTTTTCGTACCTCACTCCACGCTGTATGCCTTGTACTTCTCCAGCAGCCGCTTCGGCTTCTTCAGCGCATCCCGGCGGAACGGCTCGCCGAGTTCCTGCGTCACGAGCACCTCCAGCACGGTCGGCCGCTGCGACGCCACCGCCTGACGCAGCGCGTCACCCAGCGCGTCCGCATGGTCCACCGTCACGCCATCGGCCCCCATCGCGCGGGCCACCGCGGCAAAGCTCGGGTTGCTCAGGTTCGAGCCGATGAAGCGATCGGCGTAGTAGTCGATCTGGTTCCGCTTCTCCGCCCCCCACTGGGAATTGTTGAACACCACCGCCACCACCGGAATACCCTCGCGCACCGCCGTCAGCACCTCGGCCAGACTCATGCCCCAGGCGCCGTCGCCGACATAGGCGATCGCCGGGCGGTCGGGACGCGCCACCTTGGCGCCAAGCGCGGTCGGGAAGGCATAGCCGCAATTGCCGAAGCTCATCGGCGCGAGAAAGCCGGGATAGCCCTCGAAGCGCAGATAGCTGTTCGACACCGAGGCAATGTTGCCGATATCGGTGCTGACCATCGCCCCCGCGGGCAACGCCCGCTCCAGTTCGCGCAGCGCCCGGCGCGGGCTGATCGGCGAGCCGGTCGCGGCGGAAAGCCCGTCCAGCTCCACCTCCCACGCCGCCCGCTGGCGCGCCACTTCGGCCAGCCGGTCATCGCGCGTCACCGCGGCGGCGAGCGGGAGGTTGCGCAAAGCCGCCACCAGCGCCGCGGCGGCCAGCCGCGCATCGGCGTGCAGCCCCACCGCCACCGGCTTGACCAGACCGATGGCGCGCTGGTCGGTATCCACCTGGATCACCTGCGCGCCGGCCGGCCAGTAGTCGATGCCGTATTGCGGCAGCGTGCCGAACGGGCCGAGCCGGCTGCCCAGCGCCAGCACCACGTCGGCCTGCGCCAGCACGTGCATGGCCGCCTTCGACCCCTGGTAGCCCAGCGGCCCGAGCGAGAGCGGATGGCTGGCCGGGAAGGCGTCGTTATGCAGATAGCTGGTCGCCACCGGCGCCCCCAGCAACTCGGCCAGTTCGCGCAGCGCCGCGCCGGCATCGGCCACGATCACCCCGCCGCCGGCGATGATCACCGGGAACCGCGCCGCGGCCAGCAGCCGCGCCGCCGCCGCCAGGCTCTCCGGCCCGCCGGCCGACCCCTCCAGCCGGCGCGGGCGCGGAATGGTGGTGTCGAACTCGGCATAGAAATAGTCGCGCGGGATGTTGATCTGCACCGGCCCGCGCTCGGCCAGGGCGATGTCGAAGGCCCGCGCGGTCAACTCGGCGATCCGGTCCGGGCGGTTCACATGCGCCTGATAGCGGGTGATCTTCGAGAAGATCGGCAACTGGTCGGTTTCCTGAAAGCCGCCCAGGCCGACGCCGCCCGAGCCGCATTCCGGGGTGATCGCCACCACCGGCGAATGCGCCCAGTAGGCGGCGGCGATGGCGGTGACGAAGTTGGTGATACCCGGCCCGTTCTGGCCGATGCAGACGCCGTGGCGGCCGGTCACGCGGGAATAGCCGTCGGCCATGTGCGCCGCGTTCTGCTCGTGCGCCACCGAAATGAAACGGATGCCGGCCGGCTCGAACAGATCGAGCGCGTCCATGTAGGCCGAGCCGACCACGCCGAACACGTGGGTGACACCCTGCGCCACCAGGGTTTCGACGAAGGCTTCGCTGGCGCTGATGCGGGTCATTCGATCCTCTATTCCTGGGCTTATCGTTGCTGGGCTTACCAGTAACGGAGTGCGGCCCGGAACAGCGCGACCAGGTCGGCGCGGGTCACGGGCAGCGGGGCGTTGTCAACCAGGCGCTTCTGCGCGAAGGCGCCGTCGGCCAGAATGTCGATGTCGGCCTCGGCATATCCCACGCCGGACAGGCCGTTGGGAATGCCGGTCGCGCGCATCAGGGTGGTCAGCCGTGCCGCCAGCGCCTCGCCGATGTCCCCGGGGGCGTCGGGCACCCCGGCGCCGAACGCCTCCAGCGCGCGGGCATGGCGCTGCGGCGTGGCGGCGGCGGTGAAGCGGAACGCCGCCGGCGCGTTCACCACCACCGCGATACCGTGCGGAACCAACGGTTCGTCCGCCGGCCATCCGGGGGCGGTGTAGGCTTTCACCTGGCCGGCCACCGGGTAGGACATGGCGTGCGGCAAATGGTTGCCGGTATTGCCGAAGCCGATGCCCGCCAGCAGCCCGGCGAACATCAGGTTGTCGCGCGCCTCCTGATCGGCCGGATCGGCCACCGCGCGCTCCAGGAACCGCGCGGCGATGCGGATCGCCTGCAGGCAGGGCTGGTCGCCGTAGGGATTGGCCCCCTGGCTGAGCGGGCGCAACCCCGGCTCCCCGGGCGCCGCGCGCAGGGTGAACGGGCGCGCGGTGAAACTCTCGATGGCGTGGCTCAGCACGTCGAAGCCGTTGGCGGCGACCACCAGCTTCGGCAGCGAGGCCAGCGCGGTCGGGTCCAGCACGCCCAAATTCGGGCGGATGCGGCGGGAGACGATGCCGGATTTCACCCGCAGGTCGAGCAGATCGCACACGGCAATGCCGGTGGTTTCGCTGGCGGTGCCAAAGGTGGTGGGGCAGGCGATATGCGGCTTCAGCTTCCCCGGCACCGGCCGCGCCAAACCGATCGGGGCGTTGACGTAATCGAGGAAATCCGCCGGCCAGGTGGAGAACAGATTGGCCGCCTTGGCGGTGTCGATCACCGAGCCGCCGCCCAGCGACACGAACCCGTCCACCGCCGCCCCGACGGCGAAGGCCGCCCCGGCGAGAAAGGAACGATCGGTCGGCTCCACCGCCACCGAATCATACAGCGCCACATCCACCCCGGCGCCGCGCAGGCCGGCGTGCAGAGTGTCGAACGCCGGCAGCAGCCGCACCCGTGCGTCAGTGAACAGCGCCACCCGCCGCAGCCCGAGCGCGCGCGCCTCCGCCCCCACCTCGGCCAGCACGCCGGGGCCGAAGCGGATGGCGTTGTTCTCGATCGAAAACACGTCCTCGCCGCCCGGCGAGCGATGGAAATACGGGTCGATGACGTGCCCGGTCATGGCTGTATCCCTTTGCGTTGCAGTGCCGCCGGCAGATCGGCCGGGGTCGCCACCACGATGGCGCCGGCTTCCTCCAGCGCGGCGCGCTTGGCGGCGTGGCCCTCGCCGGCGCCGCCGATGATGGCGCCGGCATGGCCCATCCGCCTTCCCGGCGGCGCGGCGGCACCGGCGATGAACGACACCACCGGCTTGCCCATGGCACGCACCAGCCCGGCCGCGTCCTGCTCCAGGCCGCCGCCGATTTCGCCCAGCAGCACCACCGCCTCGGTGCGCGGATCGGCTTCCAGCGCCGCCAGCGCCTCGCGGCTGGTGGTGCCGGGCACGGCATCGCCGCCGATGCCGATGAAGGCCGATTGCCCATAGCCGGCGCGCACCAGATTCAGGCACACCAGCGTGCCCAGGCTGCCGCTGCGCGACACCACGCCGATGCGGCCGGGACGGAACACCCGCGCGTTGAACGCCGGCATGATGCCGGCGAACGCCTCGCCGGGGGTGACCAGCCCGGCGGTGTTGGCGCCCACCACCGTCACCCCGGCCCGCCGCGCCGTCGCCAGCACCAGCAGCATGTCATGCACCGGCACGAACTCGGTGAGGATCACCACCAGCCGCGCCGCGCTGGCAATGGCGTCCAGCGCCGCCGCCAGCACCGCCGCCGGCGGCACGAACAGCAACGCCACGTCGAAAGCACCGGCCGACGCCGCATCGCCCCATACCGGCAGCCCGAGATGCAGCGCGCCGGCGCGGGCGGGATTGACCCCGCCAACCACGCTGGTGCCGCAGGCGATCATGCGCTCGGTCCAGAAACTGGCCTGCCGCCCGGTGACGCCCCAGACGGCCACGCGATCCGTTGCGCGCAGGATCATCGCGCCGCCTCCACCGCCGCGCGCACCGCGTCCTCGGCCAGGTCGAACGGTTCGATACCGAGCCGGTCGCGCAGCAGCGCCACCGCTGCGTCCTCGCCGGTGCCGTGCACCGAAAAGAACACCGGGATCGACGGTGACAGCGCCTGCCAGGCGTCGGCCACGCCCGCCGCCATCACCTCGGTGCGGGCATAGGCGCCGCAGAAATTCACCACCACGGCGCGCAGCCCGGGCAGGTCCAGCAGCAGTTCCAGCGCCGGCCGGGCGCGGGTGTAGGCGTCGCCGCCGATTTCCAGGAAATTCGCCGGGGCGCCGCCGGCATGGCGCACCATGTCCAGCGTCGCCATGGTCAACCCGGCGCCGTTGGCGAGCACGCCGATATTGCCGTCCAACTGGTGGAAGTTGAGGTCCAGCGAAGCGGCCCGCAATTCCAGCGCGGTCGCCTCCGGCGCGGCGACCGGCGCCAGCGACTGGCGGGCCAGGGCCGCGTCATCCACCACCAGCTTGCAGTCGGCGGCGACCAGCGACCCGTCCGCCAGCACCGCCAGCGGATTGATTTCCAGCAATTCGGCATCGTGAAGCCGCCACACCTCGTAAAGCCGCAGCAGCAGATCGGTCAGTTCCGGACCGGCCTGAAGGCCCGCCGCCAGTCCGGCCGCCTGCCCGGCGGAAAGCCCATCGAGGATGTCGATGGGCAACCGGGCGATATCCCCGGCCTGTTCGATGTCCATGCCGCCGGCGGCGGAGGCCAGCAGCACCGGGCCCCTTCCCGCCGGATCGACCGCCACCGCCACATACAATTCGCGGCGGATCGGCAGACGCTGCTCCACCAGCACGCGGCGCACGACATGGCCCTCGATGCCGGCCCCCAGCAGGGCCGCCGCGTGCTCGGCGGCTTCCCCGGGGGTGGCGGCGAAGCGCACGCCACCAGCCTTGCCGCGCCGCCCGGTGGGTACCTGCGCCTTCACCACCACCTCCCCGCCGAGCGAAGCCGCCACCTGCGCGGCCTGCTCCGGGGTGTCGGCAAGCTGCCCGCGCGGCACGGCGATGCCGAACGCCGCCAGGATGGCCTTGCCCGCGTGTTCCTCGAGATTCATCGGCTAGTACAGCGTTTCCATGAAATCGAACCGATCAGCGGCGGATACCGCAGAATGACGGATGGGCGTGCAACGGTTCACCAACTCGCGGCGACGTTCCGCTAATACCGGATGCACAGTTTGCCGAAATGCTGTCCGGTTCCGAGATAGTCGAGCGCGGCGGGCAATTCCTCAAAAGCCCACACCCGGTCGACCACCGGATGCAGGCCGCTGAATGCGATCGCGCGTGTCATCGCGCCAAAATCATCGCGGTTGCCGACGGTGATGCCTTGAAGCCGGACATGGCGCGTGACCACCAGACCCAGGTTGACGTCCAGCGTGCTGCCGGAGAGCACGCCGATCAGGCTGATGGTGCCGCCGGGTCGAATGGCGCGCAACGACTGCGGCAGGGTGGCCTGGCCGCCGACCTCGACGACGTGGTCGACGCCGTCGCCACCGACAATCGCGCGCGCCTGCCGGCCCCACTCGGGCGTGGTCCGGTAATTGATCACGGCATCGGCGCCCAGTTCGCGGGCCCGCGCCAGTTTGGCGTCACTCGACGAGGTTACGATCACGAACGCGCCCAGCAGCTTGGCAAATTGCAGGGCGAACACCGAGACCCCGCCGGTGCCCTGGACCAGCACCGTGTCGCCGGCGGACACGCGGCCTTCGGTTACCAGGGCGCGCCATGCCGTCACTCCCGCCGTCGGCAGGGTCGCCGCTTCGAGATCGCTCAGGTGCGCCGGCGCCGGCATGACCCCGCCGGCAGGCAGCACCATCCACTCGGCCATGGTGCCGTCGATCTCGCAGCCCAGGCTGTGCGCCAGCCGACCGGGCGTGGGCGGCCCGCTTTGCCAGCTCTGGTAGAACAAGGGGCAGACGCGGTCACCAACCCTGCTGTCGTTGACCCCGGCGCCGAGCTGGTCGATCACGCCAACACCGTCGCACAGCATGATCAGCGGCAGCGCCTTCATGCGGGCGCCGTAGCCGCGCACCGGGATAAGACGGTCGCGGGCATTGAGAGCCGCCGCGGTCATCCGCAGCCTTACCTGCCCCGGTCCTGCCTGCGGCTCGGGCTGTACACCCAGCCGCAGATTGGCCATCGTCCACGCGTCCTCGACCTGAAAGACTTTCATTCTGAGAGCCTCATAAGGATGCCGCATCGTCCGACCGGAGTTCGCCCGCGGTCGCGTGGCATGGAGCATCGGGCGAGACAGGGTCGCATGTCCACCAACCTGGCTCGCGCCGGCGCGCCGAACGGCCACAGCGGATGAACTGTCATATACGGTCGGTTCCTCGGCAACGCTGTACTAGCCGCCGCTGCCATGGCGCGCCCGGTAGGCGCCGAACAACGCATCTTCCGACGGACGGTCCTCGGGAATGGTGGTGACCAGATGGGTGACGTTGATGAAATGCCGCCAGTTCAGGTTCTCGCTGATGCTGTTGCCGGCCCAGCTGCCGCAGCCCATCGACAGGGTGAAATTCAGGCCGTTGTCGAAGCCGCCGCCATTGCCGAAGGTGTGCGCCTGGTTCACCAGCACCCGCACCACATCGAGTTGCTCCGCCAGTTCCCGCCCGCGTTCCGGCAGGCGGCTGTGCAGCCCCACCGAATGGCCACGGCCCTGGTAGGCCAGGATGTCCCCCGCCTGCCGCATGGCGGCGGCGAAATCCGCCGCGCGATAGACCGCCAGCACCAGCGACAGTTTTTCGCCCGAGAACGGATGCGCCGGGCCGGTGCCGGTCTCCTCCACCAGAAAGAACCGCGCCGCCTTCGCCGCGGGGGCCAGGTCGAACCGTTCGGCCAGCACGGTGGCGTCGCGGGCGATCAGGGCGCGGTCGAGCCGCCCATCATGCCACAGGCGTTCGCCAATGCGCTGGCGCTCGGCTTGGGTTGTCAGATAGCCGCCGGCGCGGCGCAGCGCGTCGATTGCCGCGTCATGCACCGCATCGACGATGATGACGGCGTTTTCCGACGAGCAGGACGTAGCGTTATCAAAACATTTCGACGCGGCGATGCGGCGGGCGGCGGCATCGAGGTCGGCGGTTTCGTCGATGATGACGGGCACGTTGCCGGCGCCCACGCCGATGGCCGGGGTGCCGCTGGCGTAGGCCTGCCGCACATTGGCCTGCGACCCGGTCACCACCACCAGATCGGCCGCCGCCATCAAAGCGGCGGTGGCTTCGCGCGTCACCGGCTGGGGCAGCACCTGCACGAGGTCGGCGGCCAGGCCGATGCGCGACAATTCGGCGCGCATCAGTTCGACGGCGCGGGCGGTGGTGTTCCAGGCGGCGGGGGATGGCGCGACGATGATGGCGTTGCGTCCCTTGATCGCCATCATTGCCTTGTTGACCGGGGTGGCCGCCGGGTTGGTGGCGGGGGTGATGGCGGCGATGATGCCGACCAACTTGGCGTATTTGACGATGCCAAGGGCGGTGTCGGTTTCGATGATGCCCACCGAGCGCACGCGCAGCAGATCGCGCAGCGTACCGAAGGTCTTTCGCTGTTTCTTGGTGATCTTGTCGGCGACGTTGCCCAGCCCGGTTTCGGCCACCGCCATTTCGGCGAGTTCGCGCGCGTGTGCGGGTTGGTACAGCGACCAGGCCAGTGCGGTAACGGCCTCGTCGGTGGTCGCCTGATCCGCAAGGGCGAATTGGCCCTGCGCAGTGCGCGCCCGCTGCATAAGCGCCAGTAGCATATCGAATCCTTAAGTAGCGGGGTCTGGGGCCTCCCGGCCGTTGCGCCGAAGGCGCGCCGCGCGCGGGGGGGGCGAGGGCAGCGCCCTCGCCTTTCTTGCTTCTGTCTATCTGCTAGTGCCCACCCCCGTCCAGAATGAGTCCCAGCACCTGCTCACGCAACGCCACGAAGGCCGGGTCAGACTTCACCGCCCGGCTGCCGCGGGTTCCCGCTTCCTGGGCGAACGGCGATGCGAAGCGTTCGACGATCCGTCCCGGCCGGGGCGACATCACCACCACATCGGTGCCGAGGAACACCGCTTCCTCCACCCCGTGGGTGATGAACAGGATGGTCATGCCGCTGGCCCGCCACACCGCCTGCAACTCCTCCTGCATGCGTTCGCGCGTCAATGCGTCCAGCGCGCCGAAGGGTTCGTCCATCAGCAGGATGCTGGGGTCGTTGGCCAAGGCGCGCGCCAGGGCCAGGCGTTGCTGCATGCCGCCGGACAGCTCGTAGGGATAGCGGTCGCGGAACTCCCACAGGCCGACGATACGCAGCCAGTGTTCCGCCTTTTCGGCCCGGGCGCGCCGCCCGACGCCGCGCAGCCTCGGGCCGAAGGCGGCGTTGCCGGCGACCGTCAGCCAGGGAAACAGCGCGGCATGCTGGAACACCACGCCGCGATCGGGTCCGGTGCCGCGCACTTCGCTGCCGGCGACGCTCACCCGCCCGCTGGTCGGCGCCTGGAAGCCGGCGAGCGCGTTCAGCAGCGTGGTCTTGCCGCAGCCCGAGGGGCCGACCACGCACACGAAACTGCCGCGTCCGAAGCCGAGGGAGACGCGGTCCAATGCCCGGACCGCGCCCTCGCCGTTCCCGAACGCCACCGAAACGTCGGTGAACGCGACGTAGTGCCGGGAGCTCAAGCCAGCGCCTGCTTGAGGAACTCGGTGCGGATGGCCTTCTGGTAGAGGGAAAGCGGGCCGGCGCTCTTGATGGATTTCTGCTCGGCCAGGAACTGCGCGGTGCGGTGCAGCACCTCGGCGAAGCGGCCCGGCTTGCCGGGGGTGCCGAGCCATTCGGGGGTAAGCTGGTCGTGCAGCGAAATGAAGTCGTATTCCTTCAAATCCGCCGCCGCCACTTCCGCCGACACGCCGGTGGCCTTGGCAACCACCTGAACCGCCTCCTCCGGCTTGCTGCGATAGAAATCCAGCGCCTGGCCATACACCCGCAGCAGCGCGACCACCGCCTGCGGCTGCTGCTCGGCGAAGCCGGCGCGGGCGACGATGGTATCGGCGATCACGTAGCCGGCGGCGTCCAGCTTGTCCCAGGTGCGGAACACGCTGCCGCCGCTGGCCAGCAGCTTCGACTTGGCCGGCGCCCAGATATAGGCGCCGTCGATGTCGCCGCGCGTCCAGGCGGCGACGATGGCATCGCCGCGCAGGTCGATCACCGTCACGTCGCGCTGGGTCAGGCCGTTCAGCTTGAGCAGGCCGAGCAGGCGGAAATGCGAGGTCGAGCCGAACGGGGTGGCGATCTTGTGGCCCTTGAGGTCGGCGACGGTATGGATGTTGGCGGCGGTGCGCACCGTCAGTTCCTCGGCCGGGCCGATATTGTCCACCAGCCCCACCAGCCACACCGGCAGGTTCTGGCTGATGGCGGCGGCCACCGGCGAGGAGCCGCTGCCGAAGCCGATATCCGCCCCGCCGGCGACGATGGCGGCGTTGATCTCGGCGCCGCTGCCGTATTCGGTCCAGTTCACCGTCTGGCCGGTGGCCTTTTCCAGCAGCCCCTGCGCCTTGACGATGATGGTCGGCTTGGTTTCGGTGAAGAAGCCGATGTTGATCGGCGGCGCCGCCGCCCGCGCCACGTGCGGGCGGGCCAGGGCCAGCGCGCCGAGGCCGAGGGCGGCACCAAGCGCGACGCGGCGGGGAATGGGATGGGTCATCATCGTCTCCTTGGATAATCCATGTCGGTCATCAGCGGCCGGCCCAGTGGACGATCCGGCGCTCGGCCAGCACCAGCAGCCGGTCGAGGGCCACGCCCATCAGCCCGATGATCAGCACGCCCACGAACACCTGGTCGGAGCGCAGGTAGCGGCCGGCATCGACGATCATCCAGCCCAGCCCGGTGCTGCCGGCGATGATCTCGGCGGCGATCAGGGTGCCATAGACGATGCCGAGCGCCAGTCGCGCGCCGATCAGGATGTCGGGCAGCGCCGAGGGCAGCACCACGTGGCGGAACAATTGCCACTCGCTGGCCCCCAGGGTGCGGGCGGCGGCCAACCGGGCGAGGCTGGTCCGGCGCACCCCGTCGCGGGCGGCGACGGCGGCCACCGGCAGGGCGGCGAGGAACAGCAGCACGATCTTCGGCGCCTCGCCGATGCCCAGCCAGATGATCAGCAGCAGCAGGTAGGCGAGTTGCGGCAACGGCCGCAGGAACTCGATGAACGGCGCGAACAGCGCGTCGATCCAGCCGCGCCAGCCCATCAGCAGGCCGAGCGCGGTGCCCAGCAGCGCCCCGGCGCCGAAGCCGGTGAACACCCGCAGCAGCGACAGGCCGATATGGTCGAGCAGCGGGCGGTCCTTGTAGCCCTCGGTAACCATGTCGGCGGCGGCGTCCCACAGATCGCCGGGGCTGGGCAGGAACACCGACGGCACCAGGCCGCTGGCGGTCGCGCCCACCCAGGCGGCGGCCAGCACGGCGACGCTGCCGGCCCGCCAGCGCCACAGGCGCGCGGGTTCAGCCGCGTCCATGCCAGTGCACCAGACGCCGCTCGGCCAGCAGCAGCGCCCAGCTGAGCGCCATACCGGACAGGCCGAGGATGAGAATGCCGAGCAGGATCACGTCGCTGCGCAGGAAGCGGCTGGCCGACAGCACCATCCAGCCCAGCCCGTCGGTGGCCGCCAGCAATTCGGCCGCCACCACGGTGGAAAAGGCGGCGGCGAGCGCGATGCGCAGGCCGGTGAAGATGGACGGCAGGGCGGAGGGCAGCACGACATGCAGCACCACCTGCGGCGCGCTCGCCCCCAGGCTGCGCGCCACCAGAATGCGCGCGCGCGGCACCAGCCGCACCCCGGCCATGGCGGCGCTGGCGATGATCGGCAGGGCGGTGAGGAACAGCAGCGCCACCTTCGAGCCATCGCCGGTGCCGAACCACAGGATCAGCAGGATCATGTAGGACAGCGGCGGCAGCGGGCGCAGGAACTGCACGATATCGCCCAGCGCCGCGCCGGCGCGCGGCTGCAACCCCATCAGCAGGCCGAGCGGAATGCCGGCGACCACCGCCAGCCCGAACCCCAGCAGGCAGCGCCCGAGGGTGACCGCCGCGTTGTGGGTGAGCGTGGTGCCGCGATAGCCGTCGCGCAGAATCTCCTCCAGGGCGTTCAACACCTGGGCGGGGCTGGCCAGCAATTCCGGCGCCACCGTCCCGCTGGTGGCGAGGAATTGCCACAGGCCAAGGGCGGCGGCGACCGAGAGGGCGCTGAGCAGCAGGGAGGTTGCGACGGGGAGGCGCTTATTTTCCACTTATCAACCGTAAATTGAAAGCTGGGCGTGGGACAATTCACCATTTCCGCGCGCCTGGCAACGCATGATGCTGTTGGGCAATAAATAGGGGGGGGGCGATCCCTCCGGCCCGTTGGGGATTTGCGGGTGGGAGCGCTGTTATTCCACGCTTGGCGGGCGTTGTCTGGCTTGCGCGGTTTTCCGGGGGCGAGGTGAAGGAAGGGCGAAGGGGTCACGAAGGGCACGGAGAAGGGAGCCACGAAGGACGCGAAGAAGAAAAGGAAGGATGGCGCTTCGCGCAAGGAATGAGAAGCGCGCGTGGTGCGGCAGGGCGGCGGCATCGCCAAGCGTAAACAGGCAGAATGCCAGATTGTTCACGCTGGCCAGCGTTTCCCATGCCGGCGATCAGGCCGCGCGGCGCGGCGGGGTCGCGGCGCAGCACGCAGACGCGACGCCGGTTTTCGGCCCGGTCCGGGGCGGCCAGGAAGCTGAAAAGCTCCGTGCTTGTCCACGGCGACAGGTCGTAATCGGCGCTGTGCAACACCATCAGGTCGCGCGCCTGGATCAGCGCATATGGACATGGGCCACGAGATTGTCGCTGGCGGCCGAATCATAATCCTGCACCGTGACCCGCCCCCCTCGGCCAGCAGGATGGCCGCGACCGCCTGCGCCAGCGCGGCGTGGCTGCCGCGGCGGCTGATGAAGAAGTCGAACATCTAGGCGGTTGCGCCCATGGCTGCCGCGCCCGCCGGAACGACCGCAAACTGGCATGACGGGTCATCGGTTGCCAGTTATCAACCTCGCGTTCATCGCAGAAAAGTGATAAACCGCACACACGCTGGGCTGCGCCTCCGGCGTTATCGTGCATGACGCTCCGCACAGGGCACGGCGCGCAACCGGGCTGCAAGGCGCAACCAGGGTGTGATGTGAGAAGCCTCCTGACACGGATGCTGGCCGTCGTGTCGATCGCTCTGGTGCCCGCCCTGGCATTCCAGGGCTACGCCGAGATCGAGGCTCGCCCTGTCCGCCGGCAGTTGGCGGAGAGCGTCGCGCTGCGACTCGTGCACCTGGTCGGCGCGCAGGAGCAGCGGATCGTCGAAGCGGCGGAGCAGGTGCTGAACACCCTGAGCGTTGCGCCTGCCGTGCAGGACAACTTGACCGGGTTGTGCCAGCGCCTGCTGGCAGGTCTGCTGGCAGAGTCACCGCGCTACAACGCGGTCGCCGTCATCGGTCTCGACGGGCATCTCCGCTGCGCCCCCGGCCCCACGGACAGCAGCATCGACGCCTCGGATCGTCCCTGGTTCCGCCGCGCGTTGGCGACCGGCGGCTTCGTCATCGACGATTACTCGGTCGGCCGGGTGTCCGGAAAGCCGACCGTCAAGATGGCCAGGCCGTTCAGGAACAGCGAGGGCGTGGTCGCGGGGGTGGTCATGCTGTCGCTCAGCCTCGACTGGCTGGGCCAACAGCTTGAGCATCTCGACCTGCCGTCGCGATCCATCGTGACGATCGCCGACCGGAATGGCACCATCCTGGCCCGCCGTCCCGCCCAGGCGGACTTCGTCGGCCAGCCGATCCCGCAAAAGGACCGCTTCCTGCTGGAAGGCAACCAGGCCCGGGTGGTCCCGATGACCAGCCCGGACAATTTCCGGCCGGTCATCATGGCCTATTCGCCCCCCGGCGCCGATACGGAGGGATTCGGCGTGGGCATCGCGCTTGACCGGGAAACCGGCTTCGCCGCGGTGACCCAGGCAAACCGCACCGGCCTGCTGCTGATCATCGGCGGATTCGCGCTGGCGCTGGCGCTTACCGCCCTGGCCGGCAACCGCCTGATCCGCCGCCCGCTCAACCGGTTGCTGGATGTCGCCGAGCGCTGGCGGGCCGGCGATCTTACCGCCCGCACCGGCCTGGGGGATGAGCGCAGCGACTTCGGCCGCCTCGCCGCCGCCTTCGAGCGCATGGCCGCGACTCAGGAAGCCCGCGAGCACCTGCTGCACACCGCGCTGGAAAGCACGAGCGACAGCGTGATGATGTTCGACCGTTCCTGGCGCATCACCTATCTCAGCGAGCGCGCCAAGGCGCATGTGGCCCAGGGCCGCGACCTGGTGGGCCAGATATTGTGGGAGGCGCTGCCGGGAACCGCCGACAGCGTGTTCGCCGCCGGCTACCGGGCGGCGATGGACAGCGGCGCGCAAACCCACACGGTCGGCTACTCGGCGGCATTCGGCACCTGGTTCGAGGCGCACGCCTATCCGACCAAGGACGGCGTGGCGGCGTTCTTCCGCGACGTGACCGAGGAACGCCGGGTCGCCGCCGAACTGCGCCGGAGCGAGGAACGGTACCGGGCCATCTTCGAGCAGGCGGCGGTCGGCATCGGACAGACCGCCCTCGACCTCAGCTGGGTGAGCGTCAACGACAAGCTGTGCGCGATCAGCGGCTACCCGCGCGAGGAACTGCTCGCCCTTTCGTCGCAGGCGATCACCCATCCCGATGACGTGCAGCTGGACGAGGCGCGGATCAAGGCCCTGGTCAGCGGCGAGGTACCCTCCGTTTCAACCGAGAAGCGCTACATCCGCAAGGACGGCGGCATCGTCTGGATCAACAGCACGGTATCCCTGCTGCGCGACTCCGAGGGCCGGCCGGAGGGCTTCATCGGCATCGCCGAGGACATCACCGCGCGCCGGCAGGCCGAGGTCGAACTCCAACGCGCGACCGCATTGCTCCGTGCCGTCGGCAACTGCTCACCCGACCCAATTTATGCGAAGGACACCAAAGGCCGCTTCCTGTTCGTCAATCCCGCCACCCTCGCCATCATCGGCCTCCCCGCGGAGGCAGTGATCGGCGGGACCGATGCCGACTGGCACCGCGATCCGCAGCAGGCCGCCAAGGTGATGGCAAATGACCGGCGCATCATCGAGACCGGCCGGACGGAAGTCGTCGAGGAGACCTTCGATGCCACCGGCCTCGGCACACGGGTGTTCCGCTCAGCCAAGGCCCCGCTGCGGATGCCGGACGGCCGCACGCTCGGCGTGGTCGGCGTGTCGAGCGACATCACGCCGCTGAAGCAGGCCGAGACCGAGCTTCGGCGGCTGACCGAAGACCTGGAGGCACGCGTGCGCGAGGAGGTCGCGGGGCGCGAGGCGGCACAGGCGCGGGCGGCGCAGGCCGAGCGCATGCAGGCGCTGGGGCAGCTCGCCGGCGGCATCGCGCATGATTTCAACAACGTGCTGCAATCGGTGGTGGGGGCGGCCATGCTGATCGACCGCCGGGCGGAGGACCCCGCCGGCACCCGCCGATTCGCCCGCCGGGTGATAGAGGCGGCCGAGCGGGGCGGATCGATCACCCGCCGCCTGCTCGCCTTCGCCCGTCGCGGCGAACTCCAGGCCAGCACGCTGGACGTGGCGGCGCTGCTGAGCGACCTGCACGAGATGTTGGCCCACACCCTGGGGGCCGGCATCGACGTGCATGTGCGACTCGGCGCCGGGCTGCCGAAGCTGCTGGCCGACAAGGGGCAGCTGGAAACCACCCTGGTCAATCTGGCCACCAATGCGCGCGACGCGATGCCGGATGGCGGCCAGCTGATCATCGCCGCCGACACCGAAATCGTGCCGCCGGACGGTCCGGCGCACAAGGACGGGTTGGCGCCGGGGCGCTATGTGCGGCTCAGCGTCGCCGACAGCGGCACTGGCATGAATGCCGCCACGCTGGCCCATGCCGGCGAGCCGTTCTTCACCACCAAGGAGGCGGGCGCCGGAACCGGGCTCGGTCTGCCAATGGCCAAGGGATTCGCCGAGCAGTCGGGCGGTGCGCTGAGCATCAACAGCGCCCCGGGCAGCGGCACCACGGTGACGCTATGGCTGCCCGAGGCGAGCGCCGGCCAGGCAGCGGGGGCAACGGAACCGCCGCAAGCGGCGGCCGATGCCGCAGCCACCTCCGGCCAGGCAAAGACGCGCGAGCGGGTGCTGCTGGTTGACGACGAGGAAATGGTCCGCGAGATCATGGCGGAAACGCTGGAGGACGCCGGCTTCGCCGTGCTTGCCGCCGCCAGCGGTCCCGAAGCGCTGGCCCTGCTCGCCGCGGGCCAATCGGTGGACGCTCTGGTCACCGACCTGTCCATGCCGGGCATGGACGGGATTGCCCTCATCGGTGCCGTGCATGAACGCTGGCCCGACCTGCCCGCCGTGTTGCTGACCGGCCATGCCGGGCACAGCGCGGCGCTGGCCACGGACGGGACCTTTTCGCTGCTCCGCAAACCGGTGAGCGCCACCCAACTCACCGACCACCTTCGCACCCTGCTGGCGGCGCGGGCGCGCACCGGCGGTTAGAGCAACACCGGCCCTACCGGCGACAGCCGGCCGACGAAGTTGCTCGCCAACACAAAAAGCCAGAGCGGCACGGGCGAGGGATCGCCCGCGCCGTGCCGTTACGCGCTCTTCGCCATGATATCGTCGGCGATGTTCCGCGGCACCGGCTCGTAGTGGTTGAACTGCATGGTGAAGGAGGCGCGGCCCTTGGTCATGCTGCGCAGGTCGGAGATGTAGCCGAACATCTCCTTCAGCGGCACATGCGCCCGCACGATCACGGTGGAGCCGGCGCTCTCCTGGTTCTGGATCATGCCGCGGCGGCGATTGATGTCGCCCACCACGTCGCCGACATGGTCCTGCGGCGTGGTCACCTCCACGTCCATGATCGGCTCCAGGATGATCGGGCCGGCCTTCTTCATGCCTTCACGGAAGCACGCCTTGGCGGCGATTTCGAACGCCAGCGCCGAGCTGTCCACGTCGTGGTACTTGCCGTCGATCAGCGTGTATTTGAAATCGACCGTCGGGAAGCCGGCCAGCACGCCGGTGTCGGCCTGCACGCGGATGCCCTTTTCGACCGCCGGGATGTATTCCCGCGGCACCGTGCCGCCGACCACCTTGTTCTCGAACAGCACGCCGCCGTTGCGCTCCTGCGGGGCGAAGATGATCTTCACCTCGGCGAACTGGCCCGAGCCGCCGGTCTGCTTCTTGTGGGTGTAGGTCTCGGTGTGCGTCTTGCTGATGGTTTCGCGATAGGCCACCTGCGGGGCGCCGATATTCGCCTCGACGCCGTATTCGCGCCGCAGCCGGTCGATGATGATTTCCAGGTGCAGTTCGCCCATGCCGGACAGGATGGTCTGGCCGGTTTCCTGGTCGGTGCGCAGCCGCAGGCTGGGGTCTTCGCCGGCCAGCTTCTGCAGGCCGATGGTCATTTTCTCCACCGAGTCCTTGGTTTTCGGCTCGACCGAAATGTCGATCACCGGCACCGGGAAGGCCATGCGCTCCAGCACCACCGGATCGTCCGGGCTGGCCAGCGTGTCACCCGTGCCGGTGTCCTTCAGGCCGACGAAGGCGGCGATGTCGCCGGCCTCGACTTCCTTGATCTCGGCGCGCTTGTCGGCATGCATCTGGAACATGCGGCCGACCCGTTCCTTGTGCTCCTTGGTGGTGTTCAGCAGCGTGTCGCCGCTTTTGAGGGTGCCGGCATACACGCGCACGAAGGTCAGGGTACCGTATTTGTCGTTGATGATCTTGAAGGCCAGCCCGGCGAACGGCGCCTTGGGATCGGCCTTGATGCGGCGACGGTCGCTGAAATCGCCGTCCTCCTCGCCGTCCTCGGCGGCGATGGAAATGCCGGGCACGTCCAGCGGGCTGGGCAGATAGGCCAGCACCGCGTCGAGCAGCGGCTGCACGCCCTTGTTCTTGAAGGCGGTGCCGCACAGCACCGGGCGGAACGCGCCGCTGATGGTGCCGGCCTTGATGCAGCGCTTCAGGGTTGCGACCGCGACATCGCCGTGCTCGAAATATTCCTCCATCGCCGCGTTATCGACCGACAGGGCGGTGTCGAGCAGCAACTGGCGGTATTCCGCCGCCTGCTTGGCCAGTTCCTCCGGGATCGGTTCGATGCGGAACCTGGCGCCGAGTTCGCCGCCTTCCCAGACGATGGCGTTCATCTCGACCAGATCGACGACGCCGACGAAGCTGTCCTCGATGCCGATCGGCAGCTGCAACGGCAGGGCGATGATGTCAAGCTTCTCCTTCAGCGTGTCGAACGCGCGGAAGAAGTCGGCGCCGGTGCGGTCCAGCTTGTTGATGAAGATGATGCGCGGCACGTTGTAGCGGTCGGCCAGGCGCCAGTTGGTTTCCGACTGCGGCTGCACGCCGGCGACGCCCTCGATGATGAAGATGGCGCCGTCCAGCACCCGCAGGCTGCGGTTGACCTCGATGTTGAAGTCGATGTGGCCGGGCGTGTCGATGATGTTGATGCGGTGGTCCTTCCACTCGCACGTCACCGCGGCGGAGGTGATGGTGATGCCCCGCTCACGCTCCTGCTCCATGTAATCGGTCGTGGTGTTGCCGTCATGCACCTCGCCGATCTTGTGCGACACGCCGGTGTAATAGAGGATCCGCTCCGTGGTCGTGGTCTTGCCCGCGTCGATATGCGCGGTGATGCCGATGTTGCGAAGACACTCGAGCGGCGTTTTGGGCACGGGAGACCTCCATTGGCCGACTGGGCATTGTCCCACCGGTCATGACCACAACGGGCGCTGCGTGGCCATTCGCCTCGCGCGCCCGTCCATGTCCGGCCCCTGAGCCGGCACTGCGGAACAGCACATGCCCTCCCGCACAGGGTTTTGCAAGGGTGTCATCCCACCCCGGATGCATGGCAGCACGGCCCCGCTTCGGGGACGGCGCGCGCCGCGGATCAAACGGCCGGTTCGGCCTGCGCCCGTCCGGTCAGGCGGTAGGCCAGCAGGCCGATCCACTCGTGCACGGCTTCGTCCAGCAGCGCCAGCGCCCCGGAGATGTCGACGCCGGGCACCAGGCCGCCGCGCCGGGGCGTGCGGAAAGCAACCGGGTCCGCCAGCACCCCGGGCCAGCCGGCGGCGCGGAAGGCGGCCATGGCCCGGGGCATGTGCACCGCCGAGGTCACCAGCACCCAGGTCTCGCCGGGGCGCGGGTCAAGCAGGCGGCGGCTGAACAGGGCGTTCTCCCAGGTGTTCCGCGAACGGTCCTCATAGACCACGCGCTGCTCCAGGCCGAACTGGCGGAACAGCAGGCGGGCGGCATCCGACTCGGTCCAGTCGCGGCTCGCCGTGCCGCCGGTGTACACCAGCCGCGCCTCGGGGTAACGGCGGGCCAGCGCCATGAACGCGGTCATGCGCTCGGCGCGTTCGTTCAGCCCCGGGGTGGCGCGGTCGGAGGAAACCGCCAGATGCATCGCGCCGCCGAGCACGATGATGCCGTCCACATGCGCCGGCGGGTTGCTCAACGCCGGATACCAGTCCTCCAGCGGCAGCGCCGCCCAGCGGTCGAGCGGCAGCACCAGCAGCAGCGCCTGCCCGCCGACGCCCACCAGCAGCAGCCAGCGCGCGCCGCGCCGCCGCGCCAGCAACAGCACCAGCCCGGCCAGGGCGAGCAGCGTGAGGATCAGGCTCGGCCGGGCGAAGGCACTGGCGAGGAAGGCGAACAATGCAGGCATCGGCGGGCGATAGCACCGCCCGCCGACGGGGTGAAGCAAGGCTGGCGGCGCCGCGCTCCGTGCCCGCCGCGCGCAGCGCCCCTTGACAGAACGGCCGCCACATTCTTTCTACGCGCCTCCGCACCCGGTTCGCCGGGTGGCGCCCCCTCGGGCGCCGCCCACGCGGCCCGGGAGTGCCGGTAGGGGTGTAGCTCAATTGGCTAGAGCGCCGGTCTCCAAAACCGGAGGTTGGGGGTTCGAGACCCTCCACCCCTGCCACCGAATCCCACGACCCGAGAATGCCACGACCCGAAAGGCAACCCAGGAGCATGAGTGGCTTGGCGTACAATCCGGCAAAATTCCTCCGCGAGGTGCGCACCGAGGTAACCAAGGTCACCTGGCCGACGCGCAAGGAGACGCTGGTCACGACCGGCCTGGTGTTCGCCATGGCCGCCCTGGCGGCGCTGTTCTTTTTCGCCGCCGACCAGGTGATCGGCGTGTTCGTCAGCCTGCTGTTCGGCGCGACGGGCTAGGGCACCGGGCATGGCCAAGCGCTGGTACGTGGTGCACGTCTATTCCGGCTTCGAGAAGAAGATCGCCCAGCAGATCAAGGAGCAGGCCGACCAGAAGGGCCTGGCCGACCAGATCGACGACGTGCTGGTGCCGTCCGAACAGGTGGTCGAAGTCCGCCGCGGCCAGAAGGTCAACGCCGAGCATAAGTTTTTCCCCGGCTACGTGCTGGTGAAGATGGAACTGTCCGACGAGGCGTGGCATTTGGTGAAGGACACGCCCAAGGTCACCGGCTTCCTCGGCAGCAAAACCCGCCCCAGCCCGATCTCGGATGCCGAGGCCGAGCGAATCCTCAAGCAGACCCAGGAAGGCGTCGAGCGTCCGCGCCCGGCGGTGGTGTTCGAGGTCGGCGAGCAGATCCGCGTCGCCGACGGCCCGTTCACCAGCTTCAACGGCGTGGTCGAGGAAGTGGACGAGGAGAAGGGGCGCCTCAAGGTCAGCGTCTCGATCTTCGGCCGCTCCACCCCGGTCGAGCTGGAATACGGCCAGGTCGAGAAGGTCTGAACCAGACCGCCGCGCGCCTCAGGGCGCGCGGTTTCGCATCACCCGCTGCAGGTCGCGCTCGATCGCGTCCAGATCGGCGCCGCTGTTCGCCCGCACCACCTCGCGCCAGTCCGCCAGGTCGCCCACCTTTCCCGGGTTGAGGCGCAGCAACTCGCGCTTGAGGAACGGGAAGCCGGCATCAAGCAACTGCCGCCAGAAATCCGAGGTCGGGTTCAGCGCCCGCCGGCCGGCCATCGCCTTGCGGATGTTGAGAAGCTGCGCCAGCCGCTGCCTGGCCAGCGGGTCGAGCAGCCGGGGATCGTCGTCCTCGCCGATGTCATCGTCGCCGATATAAAACTCCGGTCCCAGCTTCGGCGCGGCCGGCATCCCGCCCGTCAGGTCCTGGTAGCGCCACAGCGCCTGCGCCCGCAGCCCGGCGCGCAGCAATCGCTGGGTCAGGCCGATCTCGTAGTGCCGGATCACCCACCATTTGGACGAAACCGGCCGCACGCCGCGCCAGAATTCCGTCCAGGCGGGGCTGGTCAGCGCCGCCCGGCCGATCGCCAGGAAGTAGGATTGCAGATGGTAGCGGGTCTGCCAGCTTTCGGTCAGGCCCCACAGATCCGCGCGGGTGAAATCCAGCCGCTCCAGCACCGGCCCCAGCGGTTGCAGCGGGCCGTAGACGCTGTCATTGGCCAGCAGCAGCATTTCCGTGTCGGGGCGCGGCAGGTCCAGAATCTCGATGCCCTCCCGCAGGGCGCCGAAATCGTAGCCGACATTGCGCCGCACGATCACGCCGGCGCAGCTGGTTTGCAACGCCGCCATCGCCTCCGGCCGCAGCCGGCCGGCATTGGTCACCAGCACCACCGACAGGCCGGCGTCGCGCAGCGCCGACAGATAGGCCAGCGTGTGCGCCCGCATTGCGCCGCCGCGGTCGAAATGGGCGAACAGCGCCACCCGCGGCCCGACCTGGATGCCGCCCTCGGGCCACAGGCTCACCAGCTGACGGTGACTGCGCAGAAAGCTGGCCGGATACCACAGCACCGGTAGCCAGTGCCGCCAGACCGTGTTCCAGGCCCAACCGGGCAGCCACAGCAGGAACCGCAGCAAACGCCTCATGCCGAGGGAAGCAGCAGCGAAACCCCCTGCGCTGGCCACGCCTCGGGCGGGCTTCCCGAAGGGGCAAATCCCACCGGCGACGCGGCCAGCGCGGGCTCCCGTTCCAGCAAGGCGCGGTGCAGTTCCTCGCGGCGCGCCCACAGCGAGCGGTACCAGGCCAGCCGCTGCGGCACCTGGGTGGACAGCATGCGCTGGCGCGCCACCATGGCGCGGGCGCGGTCGCCGATGGCGCGGCATTCGGCCGGGTCGGCCACCAGATGCAGCAGGCGCTTCTGCAACTCGGCGGCATCGCGGAACAGCAGGCCGGTACGGCCATCCTCGATGCTGCCCGCATATACCACCGGGCTGGCGAGCGCGGTCACCCGGTGCGCCGCCGCCTCGATGAACTTGAGATCCGACTTGCAGCGGTTGAACGTGTTGTCGCGCAGCGGCATCAGCGAGATCTCACTTTGCGCCAGCAGGTCCTGGTAGGTTTCGTAGTCGCAAAGCGGGGTGAAGCTTTTGTGCGGGGTGCGCAACGCCTCGAACAGCCCGCGGTCGGCGACAATGCGGAACGACAGCCGCTCGCGGGCCAGTTCCGCCGCGGCGTTGAGTGCCGCCAGCAAAGGCGGCCATTCCCGCTCGCGGTTCAGACCGGCGAATATCAGGGTCAGCCGGTCCGGCTCGGCGTGGTTGCGCGGCTCCGGCAGGTGGGCGATGGCGTTGGGGAACACCGCCACCTCCGGGTTGTGCGGCCGCAACACCTCCGCCAGCGGCTCGGTCGAGGTCTGCACCGCATGCACGGCGCGGAAATTATGCACGTCCTCGCGCTGCATCGCCGGCAGAAAGCCCGGATGGTCGTCGAATTCGCACAGCACCAGCCAGCCGCGCGCGATCAGGCCGCGCAGCTGCGCCAGCCCGTCTTCGCCGGCCAGCACCGGCCGGTGGAAAATGAACAGCCGGGCGACGCCATCATTTGCCGGCGTGGAACCGGACCATCGGGCAAGCGCGGCTGGGGCCTCGACCGCTGGCACCACCTCGGCGGTCACGCCCGGGCTGGCGGCCAGCGCGCGCATGGGCTGCATCACCCGCACATGGCTCACCCCGCCGACATGGCCGAGCATGGTGGAGCACAGATGCAGCCGCGGCAGCGCATGGCGGGTGGCGCGCCAGACATGCTGGAGCGGCAGCGCGCGCGCGCCGTACTCCTGACTGTCGATGCCCAGGGCCGCCAGCGCCGGCGCCATCGCGCGCAGGAACGCCTCACCGCCGGCGCGGTCGAAAACCCGCCCGGTGACATCCAGCGGCACCAGCCCGGCGTCGGAGATCGCCCGCCGGGTGGTGTCGCGGGTGAACCAGCGCAGATGGGTGCGGTCGAACAGGCCGGCCGGCTGGTAATCCCAGCCACCGCGCAGCAGCCGGTCGGCAAAGCTCCAGTGTTCGAGGTTGGGCATGCAGATCAGCACCACCCCGTCCCCGGCCAGCATGGCGGCATGGCGGCGCAGCAGCGCCCAGGGGTCGCGCAGATGCTCCAGTATGTCGCCGTAGATGATGCAGTCGAACGGTCCGGGGCCGAACGGGGCCGGATCGGTTTCGATGTCGCCGATGACCAGCTGGTCGAGCCGGCCGGCGGCCAGCCGGGCGGCCACGGGATTCGGCTCGATGCCGAGAAAGCGGCCGGTCGGGTTGCGGCGCTTGTATTCGGCGCCGAGCGCGCCGGTGGCGCAGCCCACGTCGAACACGACCCTGGCGTCGAACGGGATGCGGTCCAGCAGGTCGAAATTCGGTGCGTCGGGATACGGCGGCATGAGCGTGTGATGCCCGCAAGGCGGGGCCGAGGGCAAGCCATTGCCGCCGGTCACACCAAACCGTTCCGGCCGAGACGCGGCGCCGATCGGGGTCACAACGGAAATCCAACTGATATAATTGGATTTTTCCTCATCGTTCGGCAGCCTGTTGGCAGCCGTTCGCCAGCCCTCGCTTTTACCTTCCCTCAGGCCGGACGCGAGCGCCGCGCGGCGGCCTCGTCGAGCGCCGCCTGGGTTCGTTTCATCACCTCCTCCTGCCGCGCGGCGGCGCGGGCAGCCAGCAGGCGGTCGGCCGCCTCGGCGCTGGCACGGGCCGCCGAGAGCACGGCGCGCGCCTGCACGGTGGCGGCGGTGGCGGCGGCGTCCGCCTCGCGCGCCTCCCGCACCGCCTGGCGTCCCACCGGCAGCCAGGCGGCAAACGCCTCCACCGCGCCGTCGCCGGCATCCAGCGAACCGGCCACCTCCTGCTCGCGGAAAATCGCCGCCTCGGCGGAACGCAGCGCCTTGTTGGCGGCGCTTTCGGCTTCCAGACTGGCCGCCAATGCCCGGCGGGCGTCCTCGCACACCATCTGACGCAGGCGCGCCAGGGTTTCCAGCGGATCGCGGTTCACGGCTTGTCTCCCTCAATCGCGCCACTCAGGCAGGCAAAACTGTCGGCGATCGACGTGCGCTCGGCGCGGTCCTGGCGCAGCATCGCCTCCAGCCGCGGCATCACCGCGATCGCCTCGTCCACCGCCGGGTCGGTGCCGGCGCGATAGGCGCCCAGCCGCACCAGGTCGGCCATTTCGGCATACAAGGCGAGGATGGCGCGGGCCCGCCGGGTCAGCGCGTTCTCGGCCTCGCTGTTGCAGCCGGGCACGGCGCGCGACAGCGAGCGCAGCACGTCCACCGCCGGGTAGCGCCCGCCCTCGCCGATGCGGCGATCGAGGATGACGTGCCCGTCCAGGATGCCGCGCACCGCGTCGGCCACCGGCTCGTCATGGTCGTCGCCCTCCACCAGCACGGTGAACAGGGCGGTGATGTGGCCGGGCGGCCGGCCCGGCAGTTCCGGCCCCGGGCCGGCCCGCTCCAGCAGGCGCGGCAGTTCGGCGAACACGCTGGGCGGGTAGCCGCGGGTGGCCGGCGGCTCGCCGGCCGACAGGCCGATCTCGCGCAGGGCCAGGCAGAACCGGGTGACGCTGTCCATCAACAGCAGCACCGATTTGCCCTGGTCGCGGAAATGCTCGGCCACCGTCATGGCGGCATAGGCGGCTTCCCGTCGCATCAGCGGCGGCGAATCGGAGGTGGCGATCACCACCACCGCACGGGCCAGGCCGGCGGCGCCGAGGTCGTCCTCGATGAACTCGCGCACTTCGCGGCCCCGCTCGCCGACCAAAGCGAGCACGGCGACGTCGCAGGCGGTGTGCCGGGCCAGCATGGCGAGCAGGGTGGACTTGCCGACACCGGAGGCCGCGAACAGGCCGAGCCGCTGACCGCGGCGGCAGGTGGTGAAGGCATTCAGCACCCGCACGCCGAGGTCGAGCCGCTCGCCGAGACGGGCGCGGAGGGTAGCCTCGGGCGGCGAGGCCCGCACCGGCCGCGGCGTCGGGCCGCGCGGCAGCGGTCCACGCGCGTCCAGCGGGTGGCCGAGCGGGTCGATGACGCGGCCGATCCAGCCGTCCGACACCGACAGCGTCGCACCATGTACAGCGCCGGGCACCGGCAGGACGGCGAGCGCGGCGCCGCCGGGGCCTAGCCCGTCGGCCGGACCATAGGTCATGGCCTGGGCGAGGCCGTTGCGGAAGCCGATGATTTCCGCCGGCACGTCACGGCCGGTGCGGCTGCGCAGGGCGATGCGGTCGCCCACCGACAGGTGGTGCGACAGCCCGCCGACATCGACGGCGAGGCCGGCGACACCGGCGACGCGGCCCTCCAGCCGGACCGCCGGGATGTCATGCAAGGCGGCGAGAGCGGCGGCGCCGCGCTGCGCCAGAGGCGTTCGTCTCATTAACAGACTTTCCTATTACAAATTACATACATGCCCAAAGCTTACGCGAAATTCGCCGTTTGTTCCGGCACTTTCCGCGAAAGACACACGCTATCCGCGCAAATTGCTCGCTGGAGATGAAAATTCGGTTGTCTTGGCTCGCGTCATGGTGGTATGCCTATCAACCAGAGATAGAAAAAGGGTCTCACGATGCGCGTTCTTCTGGTTGAAGATGACCTCACCTCGGCACGTGGCGTGGCCCTGATGCTGCGCTCCGGCGGTGCCGTGGTGGACCACGCCGACAATGGCGAGGAAGCCCTCGAACTGGTCCGGCACTACGACTACGACATCATGGTGCTCGACCTGATGCTGCCGGACATGGAAGGGTACGATGTCATTCGCCGCATGCGCGCCGGCCGCATCGAGGTACCGGTGCTGATCCTGTCCGGCCTGACCCGGCCACAGGCCAAGGTAAAAGGGCTAGCCCTCGGTGCCGACGACTTCCTGACCAAGCCGTTCGACAAGGCCGAGCTGATCGCCCGCATGCAGGCGGTGGTCCGCCGCAGCAAGGGGTTCAGCCAGCCCGCGCTGCATGTCGGCAATTTGCGGCTCCACCTCGACAGCCGCGAAGTCACCGTCGAGGGCAGGCCGGTCCATCTGACCGGCAAGGAATACGCCATCCTGGAACTGCTGGTGCTGCGCAAGGGCATGGTTCTGACCAAGGAAGCTTTCCTGAACCATCTCTATGGCGGCATGGACGAACCGGAGATGAAGATCATCGACGTTTTCATCTGCAAGCTGCGCAAGAAGCTGGCGCAATCCGGGGCCGACAACCTGATCGGCACGGTCTGGGGCCGCGGCTACATGATCCGCGAACCATCCGTGCATGGCGACCTGCCGCCGCTGCCGGCCACTGCCCATCCCGCCGCCGCCACGGCTGCCCTCGCACCCTGCGACTTCGACCAGGCCTTCACCGCCGCCTGACGTGCCGCGGCGCAGGCGGGGCGTGGTCCCCGCTTCGCCTGCGCGCGTTTCCCGGTAACAGGGACTGGAATCGCCAGAAACTGGAATCCGGGATCAGGCGTCCGCGGCGTGAACCGGCGTGGGCATGGCCGGCGAATCGTTGAGGGGAAGAAAAGGTCAGGGGCAGCCCCCCTGGCCTTTTCTTCCCCTCAACGATTCGCCCGGTCCGTCAGACAGTGCACGGATCGGCGGTCCTGATCTGTGATCCATGATCGCATGGCCCGGAGCGTCAGGAACGCCGCCATGCATCCGCGCCCCGCCTTCACCGAAACCGATCCCGCCCCCGGATCGCCGGCCTGATCGCGGCGAGTCCCTGTTGGCGTGCTGGTCGCGCGATGGGGCAGGCTCACCCACAGCGTTTGTGATGACGCATTATAATGATACCCTGACACCGACCGGCCACCTCGCCGCCGGCCACCCGCCATGCGAGGCGTTCGATAGCGGCGCCGCCGGCCGGACGGGCGTCATCGCCGCGCCGCGGGCGCGCGGCGAACACGCCGTCGCCGACCTGGTGGCGGCGACGCTGCCTGCGGATCAGCCGGGTGGGGAATTGGAGGGCTTCAGAAGCCCTCGCGCTCGAGCCGCTTGCGCTCCATCTTGCGGGCGCGGCGAACGGCCTCGGCGGCCTCGCGGGCGCGGCGCTCGGAGGGCTTCTCGTAGTGCCGGCGCAGCTTCATCTCACGGAAGATACCTTCACGCTGCATCTTCTTCTTGAGCGCCTTGAGCGCCTGGTCGACATTGTTGTCGCGAACGAGAACCTGCACTTGGCCGCCTACTCCTCTCAACGGGGCACCCCGCCGATCGGGACGCCAAAAAAGGGCCGGAGCGCCTGCCCCGACCGCAAGACGCGCGCTATAACATGCTCGCCCGCCCTCGCCAACGCGCATCTGCGCCCAATCTGAGCACAGTCCCGCCAGAGGAGCTTGCGCATGGCCATTCTGAAGATCGCCCGCCTGGGCCACCCCGTGCTGTTGCAGCCCGCCGGCCCCGTGACCGACCCTGGGGCCGCGGAAATCCGCCGTCTGGTGGATGATATGATCGAGACCATGGAAGACGCCGGCGGCGCCGGGCTGGCGGCGCCGCAGGTTCATGTGCCGTTGCGCCTGTTCGTGTTCCGGGTGGCGGAGGGGCGCGGCAGCGGCGACCCGGACGACCTGACGGTGGGTAATACTGTCGTGATCAACCCCGAAATCGAGGCGGTCGGCGAGGATGTGCGGTTGCGCTGGGAGGGATGCCTGTCCATCCCCGGCATGCGTGGCGCGGTGCCGCGTCCCTGGCGCATCCGCTATCGTGGCGTGGACACCGAGGGGCGGCCGGTCGGCGGCGAGGTCAGCGGCTTCCATGCCGGCGTGGTGCAGCACGAAAACGACCATCTGGACGGGGTCCTGTATCCGATGCGGATGACCGATCTTCGCCTGTTCGGCTTCAACGAGGAACTCTCCCGCGCCGCGGCGCTGGCCGCGCCTGGAGATCGGTCGTGATCGCCCCCCCGGAACGCTCGCCCGAGCGCGACGCGGCGCTGACGGCGACGCTGCCGTATGTGGCCGAATACGGCTGGACCCTGCGCGCCCTGCGCGCCGGCCTTCGCGACAGTGGCGCCGACCCGCAGGACGCCGAATTGCTGTTCCCGGGCGGTACCGCCGACCTGCTGGAGCTGTTCATCGACCTGGAGGACCGGCAAATGGCGGCGGCGATGGCGGCGCGCGACCTGTCCGGCCTGCATCTGGCCGGGCGGGTGCGGCTGGCGGTGGCGTTGCGGCTGGAGGCGGCGCGTCCGCATCGCGCGGCGGTGCGCCGGGCGCTGGCCTTGCTGGCGCTGCCCCGCCATGCCGGCCTGGCCGCGCGCTCACTGGCACGCACGGTGGACGCCATCTGGCACGCCGCCGGCGACCGTTCCGCCGATTTTGCCTGGTACACCAAGCGGTTCATCCTCGCTGCCATCTATGGCTCGACGCTGCTGTTCTGGCTGCGTGACAACGGCCCGGACGATGCGGCGACGCTGGCCTTTCTCGATCGCCGGTTGGCCGACCATGCGCGCTTCCACCAGGCGCAGCGCCGGTGCCGCGAGCGTGTGTCGCGCTGCCTGCCCGGCGAGGTGCCCGCCTGAGACTTTGCTTGACCGGGCGGATGTGACTTCCCATTGAGGTGTCCATGCCACGGGTCCGCATAACGCACGCCACTGAATACCGCTATGCGCGCCAGGTGCGCTTCACCACGCACCGGCTGATGCTGCGGCCGCGCGATTCGCATGACCTGCGGCTGTTGAGCGCCACCATGAGCCTGATGCCGCCGGCAGCCACCACGCGCTGGTCGCACGACGTGTTCGGCAACTCGGTCTGCACGCTCGACTGGGATGAGATGCAGGCGGCATCGACGCTGCGGGTGATCTCCCGGCTCGACCTGGAGCATTTCCCCGCGGCGATCGACCTGCCGCACGATTCGCTCGATCCGGTGGCAACAACCTATCCGTTCAGCTATGCGTCCGAGGAATTTCCCGACCTCGCGCGGCTGCTGGAGCGGCACCATCCCGATCCGAACCGGCAGGTGGACGCCTGGGCGCGGCGGTTCCTGCGCCGGGGCGCGCCAACACCCACGCTGGACCTGCTGGCGACGATGACCCAGGCGATCAAGACCGAGTTCCGCTATGCGGCGCGCGACGCCCAGGGCACCAACCCGCCGGTCGCCACCTTGCGGACCGGCCAGGGCGCCTGCCGTGATTTCGCCCTGCTGATGATGGAAGCGTGCCGCTCGCTGGGTCTGGCGGCGAAATTCGTCAGTGGCTACCTGTACGACGAGGCGCTGGTGGACAGCGCCGAGCCGCTGGTGGGCGGCGGCGCCACCCATGCCTGGTGCGCGATCTACCTGCCCGGGGCGGGCTGGGTGGAGTTCGACCCGACCAACGGGCTGGTGGCGGGGCGCAACCTGATCCGGGTGTGCATGGCGCGCACCCCCGAGCAGGCGGTGCCGGTGGCGGGCGGGTTCATCGGCGCCGCCGGCGACTTCGTCGGGCTGTCGGTCGATGTGCAGGTGGAAGTGGCCCGGCCGTTGCGGTCATAAGGCAATAACCCGGGCCGGGGGCGCCGGGCCGCTCAGATTTCGACGATGCGGCCGATCTCGACCACGCCGTCGCGCGGCAGGCTGAAGAAGCCGGGCACGGTCGCCGCGTTGCGCACCATGAAGCCGAAGATGACCTCCTGCCAGCGCGGCATCGCCGGCCCGTCGGTGCGGTGCACCACCGTTTCGTGCCCGACGTAATAGGTCACGTCCTCCAGCGGCAGCGTGCAGCCCTGCCGCTTCGCCGCGGCCAGCGCGGCCAGGATGTCGGGCCGCTCCATGAACCCGTAATGCGCGGTCATCCGCCAGAAATCCGGGGCCACCCGTTCCAGTTCGATGCGATGCTGCGCATCGACATAGGGGATGGACTCGGTCAGGCAGGTCACCGCGATGACGTGGCGGTGCAAAGCCCGGTTGTTCTTCACGTGCCAGAGCATCACCGGCGGCGCGTCCTGGGTGGTCCGGGTCAGGAACACGGCGGTGCCGGGCACGCGCGGAATGGCGTTGGCGGCAATGTCGGCGACGAACCGCGCCATCGGGATGGCTTCCAGGTGCAGGCTCGCCACAATCGCGGCGGTGCCGCGATGCCAGATCGCCATCATCCCCCAGACGATCGCGGCCAGCAGCAGCGGCACCCAGCCGCCCTCGGCGATCTTCATGCCGTTGGAGGCCACGAAGGCGGCGTCGATCACGCCGAAGCAGCCGGCAACGCCGGCCGCCAGCGGCAGGCTCCAGTGCCATATCTCGCGCATGGCGATGAACAGCAGCACCGTGGTCAGCAGCATGGTCAGCGACACGGCGATGCCGTAGGCGGCGGCGAGGTTGCCCGACTTGCCGAAGCCGAGCGCCAGCCCGACGGTGGTGATCATCAGCAGCCAGTTGACGCTGCCGACATAAATCTGGCCATAGCCCTCGCGGGAAGTCTGAGTGACACGTACGCGCGGGCACCAGCCGAGCAGAATTGCCTGCCGCGTCATCGAGAAGGCGCCGGTGATGATCGACTGGCTGGCGATGACGGTGGCCACCGTCGCCAGGACGATCAGCGGCGGCAGCAGCGGCGCCGGGCAGAGGCGATAGAAGATGTTGTCGCCCACCGGGGCGTTATCCAGCAGCAGGCCGGTCTGGCCGGCGTAGTTCAGCACCAGCGCCGGCAGCACCAGGCCGAACCAGGCCAGGCGGATCGGCCGGGCGCCGACATGCCCCATGTCGGCATACAGCGCCTCGGCGCCGGTGACGCACAGGAACACACCGCCGAGCAGCATGAACCCGCCGCCGCCGCCGTTCGTCAGCGCCCGGATGGCATGGCGCGGGTCGAGCCCGGCGAGCACGGTGGGGTGCTGGATGACTCCCCAGGCGCCGAGCAGGCCGATCACCACGAACCACAGCGTCATCACCGGGCCGAACAGCCGGCCGATCCGCGCCGTGCCCAGCGGCTGGATGGCAAACAGGCCCAGCAGCACCACGACCGAGGCGGGCAGCACATAGGGGGTGATCGAGGGGGCGGCGATTTCGGCGCCTTCGAGAGCGGAGAGCACGGAGATCGCCGGGGTGATGGCACCGTCGCCGTAGATGAGCGCCGCGCCGAACAGGCCGACGGCGACGATCAACGGCCGCCTCGCCCGCTTGACGCCGAGCAGCGTCATCAGGGCGAGAATGCCCCCCTCCCCGTCATTGTCCACGCGCATGACAAAGACGACGTATTTGACGCAGGTGACGATGATCAGCGTCCAGACCAGCAGGGACAGCAGGCCCAGCGCCATCTCCGGCGCGGGCCTGCCGCCGGCGAGTTCGACGACGGTCTTGAGGGTGTAGAGCGGGCTGGTGCCGATGTCGCCGAAGACCACGCCGATCGCGGTCAGCGCCAGGGCGGAAAGGCCGGGGGCAGGCTGGTGGCGGGCCGGGTCGATGGTATTGCTGTGCATTCGCCCCGCCGTCTGTCAGGCGGCGGCCAAGCGGGCCGGCGGCCCAGGGTTTGCCGCCGATGTTTTCGTTGCCGCATGGTATGCTTGCTGAACCCCGGCCGGGGACGGCCGGCAGTTACCAGCGTGGCGGGGGTGGCGTCAACCAACTGCGGCGGGCCGGCAGGGCAATCGGGTGAAGGAAGATAAGGCCAGGGCTCTGCCCTTGTATCTCAACAGGCACCCGAGGGCGTAAGGTTAAGCCCTCGGGTGCGGAGGGGAGCCCGTCCTGCCCTGGGGTGATCGAGC
>Ga0302320_10002069_pt1 | contig 47786 bp, 40 predicted proteins | sample Bog_T0_3_FD_202130 | JGI IMG/M metagenome (GOLD analysis project Ga0302320, IMG submission 202130) | Peat permafrost microbial communities from Stordalen Mire near Abisko, Sweden - Bog_T0_3 | ecosystem: Environmental > Terrestrial > Soil > Wetlands > Peat | place: Sweden: Abisko, Stordalen Mire... | reverse complement strand
CTGGGCCGGCGGGCATTATCATTTCATCCACTTATCCGCCGAAGTTTATAACATCGACACGCTGCCCTTCGCGCCGCGCCCGCTCGACGGCCTCATCGTCTCCGTAGTTTCCATAGGAATTTCGCTGCTGGCCACGCTCTATCCGTCATCCGCCGCCGCCCGCATTCTGCCCGCCGAGGCGCTCAGATACGAGTAACGCAGTGAAGGACGCGCCGAACCAGCTTCGATCTTGCGGACGAAGCTGTGACAGCGCAGAGGCAATTCACTGAGCACAAAACGCTCGACTTGGAATAATACTCAACAGCACTGGCTTGAGAGTTTAGAATCATGGGTCGGGCAAGTATGTATGCCTCCCTGGGGCGTACGAGCGGCATGATGACTCGGCAGAACTTGGGAGAACGGCTGTTTATGAGATTGAATCGGATTGCGCAGGTCACGGTGTTGCTTTTGATTCCAGCAATTTTGAGTAATTCGTTAGCCTATGCGGCCAGCAGGCCGCCGGATGCCGCCGCTGTCAAGGAGAAGATCGCGGCGCGCGGCGTGGGCCAGAAGGTTCGAGTCACTCTGGCCGACAAAACAGAAGCAAAAGGCATGATCGTCAGCATCGGCGACCAGAGCTTTGCGCTCACCGCACTTGGCGCGGCCCAGCCGCAGAGTATCCAGTACGCGCAGGTCACGGGTGTTCACGGCGATGGGCTTTCGGGGGGAGCGAAGAGGGGAATCTTTGTTGGGATCGGAGGAGCGGCCCTGATCGTTGTCTTAGTGCTCATAGCGAGGGCATTAGGGAGGGCAGCGGCTAGGGACTATCATGAGTGACCCCTTTGTACGATCTTCCAAAGAGGCGCTGTGTGCCCCAGGTCTCGGTCCTGAGACCTGGGATTCGCTTCGATTCAGCTCAGGATTTCCAGCTTTGAATCGTTGGCGACACAACACAAGCCGGCAATCCGGCAACGCCTCCGTTAGGCAGTCCATTTGACAATGTGCCACATAATGTGTCACATTGGATTTATGCCAAGCGTGAACGTACGCCAGCTCCGCGACAGCCGGCAACTTTTCAAGTGGCTTGAAGCCGGTGAGGTTGTCGAACTCAAGAAGCGCAATCGCGTTGTGGCGCGCATCGTGCCTGAGTCGCCCAGAATCCAGCCCGTCGAGTGGCCCGATTTTGCCGCGCGCCGCCGTGCCATCTTCGGAGACCGCGTCCTGACCCCAGTTGCCGATCTTATTGCTGACCGTGAGAACAGCCGCTATTGAATGCCTACGTCGATTCGAGCTTTCTGGTTTCGAGCTACATCACTGATGCGCACTCACTGCGCGTGGACCAGCGCATGGCTCTCGGCTTCTCTATCTGGATCACGCCCTTCAACCACGCGGAACTGGCAAACGCTATTTATCAACAGGTCTTTCTGAATCGGCTCAAAAGCATTGAAGCGCAGAAAGTGTGGGGAGAATTCCAGCGCGACTACCTCTCAGGCCTGTGGACCGCTGTAGAGTTTCCCCATCGCGCCTGGGAAACCTGCGCCGATCTTGCCCGCCGATACGGCCCAACTCTCGGCGTCCGCACTCTTGACTCGCTCCACGTAGCTTGCGCGCTGGAGTTGAAGGCCCAGCGTTTTTGGACCTTCGATGAGCGGCAGGCCCGTCTGGCCGAGGCGGTTGGACTCGACACGAGCGCCTGATTTCGCCAGCACTATGATTGTGAGCGGGTAGCGATTACTGCGGAGTAATTATTCCCCCCGCCGCATGACGCCGGGGCAGCACGATGCCGCGGTGATCGACCTCGGCCGCAGGGCCGGCGCTCTCGCCGAGAGCAGGCAGGCACTCCCGCTCCAGCAGCGCCCCGCCGCAGGCCGGACACCAATCCGCGAGAGTCTCTTCGGCAAGCACCGCCCGGCAGTGGCTGCAAATCCGTTCCATATTCAAGAGCTTACCTGATGGGTCCGGCCTCAATCGCGCATGGGCTGCCGTGCTTCTGCAAACCAGGCCTGGCCATGACGCTTGCGGATCGTCGCCGGCGGTTATCTGCCATTAACGGAATCAGAGAATCGCCCGATAAGATGAGCAGCAACTAAAACTGCGCACAGGTGCACCATACGGAAACGGCGAATGCGGGCCCAGCTCGATAAACAATGCGTCATCAAGGCCAACTCCCAGTTCTGGGAGCAGATGCTGGCCATGACCCTGGATACGATGGCTGCGCCGGAGGAGTTTTCGGTGGGCGCCGGGCACGTGCTGGGCAGCGTGGATCTATGCGGCGTCTGGAAGGGCCGCATTGAGGTGCGGCTGGCCGGGGGGCTGGCTTACATGGCGACGGCGGCCATGCTCATGCAGCCGGTCGAAACCGTCGGCGAGGCCGATGCCCTGGATGCCGCCAAGGAGATCGCCAACATGATTGCCGGGGTCATCAAGTCCTCGCTGCCCCGGCCCTGCACCATGACGGTACCCGAGTCCGCCGTCGAGGCGGAGGGTTTCAGCGGCCCCGCGCAGACTGAGGACTCGCTGGTGGTGGCCTTCCGCCACCCCAGCGGCGAGCTGATGGTGCGCGTCTGGGAGCAGGAGTGCGCGGAAAGCAGGGACTAGGGACTAGGGACTAGGGACTGGAATTCGGCTCTTAAAGATTGGCAAGCTCTTCCCAACACCGCTTCGCTGCGCAATAATACCGTCATTGTTGAATTCAGGAGGATCGCAATGCGGACTCGGAATTTGATCGGTGCAAGCCTTCTTGTTTTTCTCGTTTTTTGTGCTCAAGGACAACAAGAGCAACGATACGTGCTTCTTCCCGTGAACGCGGCGAGCGAGCTTGCAAAAATGTATCCAAAGAATGGCCCAGATAGAATTGATGGAAGCCGGCAGGCAACTCAGGCAAACATTGACGGGCTTGAGGCAAGCCTCTCGCATATTACAGAGATGAGAAGCGGAGGAGCGCCAAACGGAAGACAGATCGAGCATCCAGATAGCTATTATCGGCAGTATGTGGCCGCCATCCGAGCAGGGCAAAAATTGATTTATGTCAATGCGGTGTGTGATGTAAAGGGAATGTCGTACTGGCATGAACATCTCGCCATCGTCTTTGATGGGGGAAGTTGCTTTTGGCAAGTATGGTTTGACACCGCGACTAAGAAGTTCTTCCAACTGTCAATCAATGGGGTCGCTTGAGAAGTCCGATTGTGACGTCTTTTAGTCCCTAGTCCCTCAGTCCCTAGTCCCTCGGTTGCAAAGTCAAACGCGCCGTCAGCACCACCAGCGCGGCCCACAGTGTGTCGGCGGCCAGCAGATGCGCTACCTGCACCCACAGCGGGGCCAGCAGAATCACGTCCAGCAGGCCGAGGGTATAGACGGCGCCCAACAGCAGCAGCACCAGCGCGGACAATCTGCGATTGTCCCAGTGCGTATTGCGCCGCGCCGCCCGCACCAGCAGCCAGATGAGGAAGAAGCTGGCGGCAAAGGCGATGCCCGGATGCGTCCAGCGCCAGCGCACCAGCCAGCCGCTCGTCGAGGAAAAATCCTGCGCCAGCGCCAGGCCCAGCGAGGAGGCCGGGAAGAGCGTATCGCCCAGCGCGGCCAGCGACCCCGTGACGCCGACAACCATCACCACGAGGACTGTAGCCACGGCTCCGGCGGGAGCTGCCAGGCGCACACTGCCGCGCAGAAAGCCCTTGCGCCGGCTGAGCAGGTGCGCCGTCAGGGTGAGCGCGGCCACCAGCAGCAGCGTGTTGGTCAGGTGCAGCGCCAGAAAGGCGGGCCGCATTGGCGACTGGCTCTGCGCCGTGTAGCCCAGCTTGACCAGCAGGGCTCCCAGAATTGCCTCAAGCAGCGTAAAGCCCACCGACGCCACGGCCGCCGGGCGCGCCAGATGGCCGCGAACGGTTCCCGCCAAAGTCCACGCCATCAGTCCCACGACCGCGAAGAGCGAAAGGCCGCTGGTGATGCGATGCGTGAACTCGATCATCGTATCCACGCTGGCCGAGCGCTGCATCACAGTGCCGTTGCAGAGCGGCCAGTGGTTGCCGCAGCCGGCTCCCGAGCCGGTGGCCCGCACCAGCGTCCCCCACAGAATCACGGCGATGAAATAGACCAGTACGCCCCAGGCAAAGCGCCGCAGGGCGGGCGAAGGCAAGCGTTGGACAGTAACGGGAATGGCGGAAGAAGACATAACGGAAGGCTCCGAATGGAACCTCTCAGTGTAGAACAAGCGGGCGCCTGCTACTGCTCACTCCGCGAGCATGCGCACCACATGATTCACGATCATCAAATCCTCCGCCGGCGGAATCACGCGCACCGTGACCGGCGAGAACTCGCTAGAGATGACAGCCGCGCCGCGCACATTGTTGCGCTCGGGGTCGAGGATGATGCCCAGCGCGCTGAGCCCTGAGCAGATTTCCGTGCGCGAGGCGATGTCGTTCTCTCCGATGCCGCCGGTGAAGACCAGCATGTCCAAGCCGCCTAACTCGGCCACATAACTGCCAATCCATTTGGCGATCGTCCAGGTGAATTTATCCACGGCGAGACGCGCTTTGGCGTTGCCGGCGGTGATGGCCTCGCGCAGGTCGCGCATATCGTTCGAGAGATCGCTCACGCCCAAGAGGCCCGCTTTTTTGCTGGCGACGGATTCCAGCTTGTCAGCGGCCTCGGCGGCGCTGACGCCCGTCTCGGCGATTTTGCGCAGGATGAAGAGCAGCACGCCCGGATCGATGTCGCCGGTGCGCGTGCCGCTGATGATGCCGCCGGTGGGCGTCAGGCCCATCGACGTATCCAGGCACTTGCCGTTGCGGATGGCCGAGATGGAGGCGCCGTTGCCCAGGTGAGCGACGATCAGCTTCTTCGGCACGCGCGGCTGCAACTGAAAAACGATCGATTCGTAAGAGATTCCATGCGCGCCATAGCGGCGCACGCCCATTGCCGAATACTCCTCGGGGATCGGCATGTGCCTGACCACCTCGGGCATGGTGCGATGGAAGTAAGAGTCCAGGCAGACGAAGTTCGGCACGCCGGGAAACAGGCGCAGCGACTCGCGCATGATGTAGCAGGCAATGGGCGTGTGCAGCGGCGCAAAGGCCGTATACAGCTCCATCTCATCAATCAGAGCGGGAGTGATGAGCTGGTTCTCCTGCACCGTCGGGCCGCCGCAGACCATGCGATGCCCAATGGCTACCGGCGCGGGAAAGTCGCCGGAGTGCAGCGCGTCGGCCACCAGCTTGAAGGCGACCGCGCGCGTGGGCAGAGCCGGGGTCTGATCGACCAGCTTCTTGCCTTCGGCGTCCTTGATCCAGAACTTGCCTTGGTCGGTGCCGATGCCGTCCACCGCGCCCTCGTGGAGCTTGATCCTCTGGCCGTCGCCGGCCTCATAGACTGAAAACTTGATGGAAGAAGAACCGCTGTTCAAAACCAGTACGGGCAAAGAAGACATGAAGAAAGACCTTTCAGGTTGGGCTGAACGAGTCAGCGGGTTAGCGTTGATTACAAATTGATAACGTCAGGGAGAAGATTCGATTTGCCAAGATTACATATGGAACAAAGAGTTTGAAGATTCTCAAAAACAGTTTCACCGCCCTCGCTCCATGGATGAATATGATCTACATGAAGCTCCACTCCCAAAGTGATTGCTGGGCTGGCGCCACATCCACAGCATTTGAAATTATCTCGTTGAAGCACTCGCCAGCGGAGACGAAGGGATGGATCGCGCTTCTTTGTGTGCCGCCTAACAATGATTGCTTCAATCTGACGTTCAGTAGATTCAACAATCAAGTTTTCTGAGGTTTCATCAATCAGGTTTTCAGTGATTTTAGTAATAGGTGTTTCATTAGCTTCTTCAACCGTGCTTTCAGTAGATTCTGCACCAATTCCGTTGGCGTAATCGACGAAGGCTTTCAGTGCTTTTATCCAAGAGCCAAAGCGAAGGCGATATGGTTTCTCCGTATAAATAAATGAAGGTGCCGAAGCCAAATCTCTAACCCTAGGTTGACGACCATAATGTTGCCATAGTGTAAGAATATTTTCAAAGAGTTTAAGTTCGGGAATACGCGCCCTATCGGCATTCGCATTATAAATTTTGAGACCAGCCCGAATAAGTGCCATATTCCAAGTATCAAATCGATCCATCTGTGTTTTGCTACTGTATTCCCCATGCATTTCATATTGGCTTACGGAAACATTTTTTATCCCAAGCATTTCAGCAACACGGCGCAAATCTGCGATTAATTCCTCATCTGAAATAGGAACACCGGATACGCGAGATAATTTGAAAACAGGTTCGCTCATTGTATTACTCGATTGTGTGGTTGCAGCGCATATTCCCACCCTAGCCGCAAAAACAAGAACACGGCGAGGGTGGGGTACCCAAAATTTGTGGATTCCCATGTCTGAAAATCCGCACATGGGGCACCCAGTATGTGAAACACCTATGAGATAAGGGCCACCCGCCAAAACCATACTAGCGTTCGTAAACTTCGCGGCGGTGACCGACGCGGAGAGCGAGTACGACGAGTTTCGCATCTTGAATCTCGCAGATGATACGCCAGTCGCCCACGCGGTACCTCCAGAACTCGCCAAGTTTGGAACCGCGCAAGGCCTCGCCAATGCTGCGCGGATCAACAAGCGCGGCTACGCGCTCGTACAAAAATCGCTCGATGCGCCGTGTTACCTGGGGGTCGAGCTTGTCCAGGTCGCGCTTGGCTTCCCGGTCGAACTCAACTTTCCAGGTTGCCATGCTCTTTCATTACTTCCTCAAGAGGAATGGTGTAGCTGCGGCCAGCCCGTAGATCCTCCAGCCGCTTTTCGGCGATGTAGATGTCTTCGAGATTGTCGAGGTGATTCACCAGTGCCTCGCGGACGTAGTAACTTTTGGCTCGCCCGGTGTGCTTTGCCAATTGGTCAAGCCGCTTTTCGATGGTTGCAGGAAGTCTGACGGCAATCATATTTGATCCCTCATGACATACAAGTATAACATTTTCCATCTCTCAATCATACTGGGGTACCCAGGTCATCAGTCAATCAGCTTTTCGCCCACCGCCAGTCGCGTATCTCCGGTAAATCCTCCCCATTCTCCGCCACATACAGCTTGTGCCGCTGGATCGCCTCGGAGTACCACTGCTCGGCGGCATCGGCCTGCCCCGCCAGCCGCGGCACGCGCCGCACCGCGTCGAGCGCCAACTGAAAGCGGTCGATGTTGTTGAGCACGCACATGTCGAAGGGCGTGGTCGTGGTGCCCTCTTCTTTGTAGCCGCGCACGTGAAGGTTGTCGTGGTTGTGCCGCCGGTAGGTGAGCCGGTGAATCAGCCACGGATAGCCATGGAAAGCGAAGACGGTCGGCGCCTTGGGCGGAAAGATCTGGTCGTAGTCCTCGTCCGGCAGGCCGTGCGGATGCTCCGACGGCGGCTGAAGCGCCATCAGGTCCACCACGTTGACGACGCGGACCCTCAGGTCGGGAGCAAGCGAGCGCAGCAGCACCACGGCGGCCAGTGCCTCCAGTGTGGGCACGTCGCCCGAGCACGCGATCACCACATCGGGTGAGCCCTCATCATTCGAGGCCCACTTCCACACGCCTAATCCAGTCGTGCAATGAGCCACCGCCTCGTCAATGGTCAGCCACTGCGGAGCCGGCTGCTTGCCGGCCACAATCAAATTGATGTAGTTCTTGCTGCGCAGGCAGTGGTCGGCCACCGAGAGCAGCGTATTCGCGTCGGGAGGCAAATAGACGCGCACCACCTCGGCCTTCTTGTTTACCAGGTGATCGATGAAACCGGGATCCTGGTGGCTGAAGCCGTTGTGGTCCTGCCGCCAGACCAGTGAACTGAGCAGATAGTTAAGCGAGGCAATCGGTTTGCGCCATGGGATGTGCCGCGTCACCTTCAGCCATTTTGCGTGCTGGTTCGCCATCGAGTCGATGATGTGGATGAAGGCCTCATAGCAGGAAAAGAAGCCGTGCCGCCCGGTCAGCAGATAACCCTCCAGCCAGCCCTGGCAGCAATGCTCGCTCAGAATCTCCATCACGCGGCCGGTCTGCGAGAGGTTTTCATCCACTGGCAGCGTGCTGGCCATCCACTCCTTGCCGGTTCCGGCGATCACGTCCTGAAGGCGATTGGAGGCCGTCTCATCCGGCCCGAAGACGCGGAAGTTCTTCTGTGCCTTGTTGGCCTCCATCACGCCATGCAGAAACTGCCCCAGAACGCGCGTCGACTCCACATCTTTTTGCCCGCGCCCTTCGATCTTCACCGCAAAATCACGGAAGTTGGGCATCTTCAGCGGCTCCAGCAGAAGGCCGCCGTTGGCGTGGGCGTTCATTCCCATGCGCCGCCGCCCCTTGGGCGCAATCTCCGCCAGCTCCGCGCGGAATGCGCCCTTCTCGTCGAAGAGTTCCTCGGGCTTGTAGCTGCGCATCCAATCTTCCAGCAGGCGCAGGTGATCGGGCTTTTCGCGCAGCTCGCTGAAGGGCACCTGGTGTGCGCGCCATGTGCCTTCCACTGGCTTGCCGTCCACAAACTTCGGCCCGGTCCAGCCTTTCGGCGTGCGCATGATCAGCATTGGCCACGCCGGCCGCTCCAGCGTTTCACCCTTGGCCGCGGCCTCGCGGGCCGTCTTCTGAATCTCGGCGATGCGGTCCAGCATGGTGTCGAATACCGCCGCCGCCTGCTGGTGCATCGTCTCCGGGTCGTCGCCCTCCAGCGTGAAGGGCTCATAGCCGTAGCCGCGCATCAGCTCCTCAAGCTCGGCCTGCGGAATCCGCGCCAGCACCGTCGGGTTGGCGATCTTGTAGCCGTTCAGGTGCAGAATCGGCAGCACCGCGCCGTCCGTCGCCGGATTGAGAAACTTGTTTCCGTGCCAGCTTGTCGCCAGCGGACCGGTCTCGGCCTCGCCGTCGCCCACCACGCAGGCCACAATCAGGTTCGGATTGTCGAAGGCCGCGCCGTAGGCATGCACTAGCGAGTAGCCCAGCTCCCCGCCTTCGTGAATCGAGCCGGGAGTCTCCGGCGCAACGTGGCTGGGAATTCCATAGGGCCAACTAAATTGTCGAAATAGCCGCTTGATGCCGTCCGCGTTCTGCTCGATGTGCGGATAAATTTCGCTGTAAGAACCCTCCAGGTAAGTGTTCGCCACCAGCCCCGGCCCGCCGTGCCCAGGGCCGATGATATACATCATGTTCAGGTCGCGCTCGCGGATCAGACGGTTCCAGTGCACATAGAGAAAGTTGAGCCCCGGCGTCGTGCCCCAGTGGCCCAACAGGCGCGGCTTCACGTCGTCCAGCGTCAGCTTGCGCTCCAGCAGCGGATTATCTTTCAGATAAATCTGGCCGACGGAGAGATAGTTGGCGGCGCGCCAATAGGCATTCATCTTTGCCAGCAACTCCGGGCTCAAAGGGCCTTTGCTCGTGGTTTCGCTCACCGGTTCACCTCGCGAGGGCAACTTCCGATCCCACCTAAAAGCCTAGCAGCCGCGGGTTGCAGGCAGAGTGACTGATGTCACAAGCGGGTGAGGCGGGCAATTCACGCGATGGAATCTGGTCGGGACGCAACGAATTCTCAGGAAAGGCCGCGTGCTGGGTGCCCCACCCTCGCCGCTGTCATCCTGAGCGAAGCGCAGCGGAGTCGAAGGACCTGCTTCTTGGTGTTTTGCGGCTAGGGTGGGATACCACGATCCCCAGCCGGAACCCGTTCATAGGGAGCGGCCCGACTCGCCGCGTCGAGTTACGGTATGAATGAACTGCCGCCAACTTGCTAACTCGCGATCACCGCGAAGCGGTGGCTAACTTGCCGATTTTGTTTTGAAACTGCCTCACCGAATCCTCTTCCTTATAGGGCCGGAGCTGGGCGCGCGGCCGGGGTCCCCGGCGACGGGCTTTCGTCGCTGAGGTAGCTGGGCACCCAACGGAGTCGAGGGGGACCCGCTTTTCCGCGCTGGATTTCTACCACGCGATTCTGACCCGACGTACTATTCTGCCGTCACCATGAGCGGAATCTCCAGCGATCCGGCGTGATCGACAGTTTTATCGTGGACGGCGATGCGCAGGAATTCTTCTCCCGCGGGCAGGTCGAGCGCCAAACGCACAGGCAGGCCACTGGCAAGTATGCCCTTGTATTGATCCGCCTTGGGAGCAATGCTAAAGCTGCGGTCCGCATAGTTCAGCCGCTTGCCCTCGGCGTTATAGGCGATCAGCGCGCAGTCAAACTCGGCCTGATGCCGGCCCTCTGGGCCCTGAACGAAGTCCAGCGTGCGAGGGTCGATCTGCACATCGACGATATAGCGGCGCTTTGGCCCTTTCATGGTCGCGGACATCTCTCCAGCCGGACCCTCGGGAGGCTTTATGCCCCCGATTTGTGGATCGCCGGCGGGCAGCACGCGCGTCAGGAAGAGAATCTGTGTCGCCGGCGGAGCGCCTTGCAAGGTGGCCGCGGCAACCAGGTCTTTGCTTCCGGGGCCGCGCAGGGGGGACTTGTCTTGAGAGTCGGCATAGTAGCCGCGGCGATAAGAGAGCTTGTCGCCCGATGCGTCCAGGCGGACTTGGATCTTATGAAACTGGCTGTCGAACTTCTTTGCCGCCGGGGTATAAGCGATGGTGTAATAGCTCTCTCCGTTCTCGTCGGCGCTGGCCACCGCCTCTTTGAGCCCGTTGGTGTTAATAAATGCTTCCCCGCCGGTCTGCTCGGCGATCTGGCGCATCGAGGTCTGCTCAGACACAATCCGGCCCATGAATGCCTCGTTGTTGCCGGTCTGATCGAGGATTCCATCCCGGATGCCATCCATGGGCCCCGAGGTCATGTTGGAAGCCTGGAAGGGCTGCAGCGTCATTATGCCGCGCGCATCGACCGGGTAAACAGCTACGCGGGCGGCCGTGAGCACATCGTTGGTTCTCCGCACCTCCGCCGAGTAGTCGGCCAGGTCCCGGAAGGGGTCGCCCAGCGAGCCGTCGGGATCGAGCGCCGCCGGGAAGGAACCGGAAAACCAGATCAGGTTCTTGCGGCCGGGGATGGCATTCAAATAAAGCCCCAGTTGCTTCAAGGCGTCCAGCGTCATGTACACCCGCTCTTCCAGCACATGGTAGGCGATGTCGGCCAAAAACTGGTCCATCCCGGCCGTACCCATGTTTACGCTCTGCGGTTGAAATTGCTTGGGGCTCCTCTGCAGGAACCTCGCATCAAGCTGGTCCGCCACATCGGGAGCTGTTGGACCGGCGAGCAAGGGAGAATTGCCGGGCTCAGTCCGTTGGTCCTTGATCGCTTTGGTCAGTTGCGCAACGTCGGTGGTGAAGCCGGTCGCCATCCGCAGCCGCGATGAAAGCGTAAAGACGGCCAGCATGGTCCCCGGCTCGATCTTCCCCGGGTACTCGATCATCTGCTGACGCGCGCGTATCTGGTCGGTTGCCGGCGTGTTCAGGCCGTCCAGAAGCAATACATTCACCACGCCGGTCGCCGGATATGCGGGGACGTTGTTGTAGGTGTGGGGCGGCAGCACTGGCAGAGCAGGCAGCGCCGCCGGAACTGCGGCAGGCCGGTGCTCATCGAAGTTGACGATCGTCTGCTCGCGGCCATCCTCGAAGAGGTGAAACTTGCTCCGGTCAAGGCCATGAACGGCCTTGCCCTTCTCGGTCACCACCACATCCACCAGCACCAGATTGGCGGTTACATGCAAAACAGCGCTTGACTGTGCGGGCGCGGAGCTGGCCGGTGATTGCTGAGCCGCCGCAGCCTGCCCGAAACCGGAGGGTGTGGGAATCGCCAAGGCGGAGACAAGGAGGAGTGTCCAGGAAGAGTGCGTTCGCATCGAGCTTGCCTCGCGAAACCAGGTTTCTTGCTGCATTTCCAACCTAAACCCGCGTGGGAGAAGATAGCTGCTCCCCACAAACGGAATTGCCTTCAAAAATGCCCACGTCTCGCCGTAGAGACTTGCGAGACCACATATCCACGCGATCGTGCTACTAGTTCTTTGGCCGTATGAAAATGTTCTATTTGGAAATGTAGCGCTGGCCTCCTGGCCGGCTGTAGCGTGGGCCTCCCGGCCCACGTTCACTCATTGGATAGAACATCTTCATCCGGTCACGGACCTAGTTTGCCGCCACCGCCAGCGGAACCTCCAGCGCTCCGGAGCGGTCGGCGGCTGTGTCGTGGACGGCGATGCGCAGGAATACCCGACCCGCGGGCACATCGAGCGCCATGCGCAGAGGCATGCCCCTGGCCAGAATAGCTGCGTACTGGGCCGCCTGAAGAGGAATGGTCAAGGTATCATCCTCCCAATTCAACCGCTTGCCATCGGCGTCATAGCCCACCAGCACGCACTCGATCGATGTCTGATGCAGGCCATCCGGCGTCTGCGTAAAGGTCAGGCTGTGCGCGTCGACCTTCAAATCCACAATGTAGCGATGCGGCGGCCCCTTCAGCGTCGCGGTCATCTCCCCGGAGGGAACGTCGTCGAGCTTTGCGCCCGCAAACTGCGGGTCGCTGGCCGGCAATACGCGAGCCGAAAAAAGAACCTGCGTGGCTGGCGGAGCGCCGCGCACGATGGACGCCAGGAAGGGAGTGAGAGTCTTGGGGGCCTGCGTGGTGGATTTGCCCGGAGCGTCCGCATAGTAGCCGCGGCGATAGGAGAGCTGGTAGCCACTTCCCTCCAGCCGCACCTGAATCTTGTGATACGAGCCGTCGAGTTTCTTTGCGGCCGGAGTATACGCGATCGTGTAGTAGCTTGAGCCATTCTCGACGGCGCTGGCCACGGCCTCCTTGAGCCCGTTGGTGTTGATGTATGCCTGGCCGCCGGTCTGCTCGGCAATCTCCCGCATAGCGCCTTGCTCGGCCGCAAGTTGAGTATTGAAACCCGCCAGCGATGGGGCTATGTTGCTCACTCCGGGGCCTCGGCTGGAAGAGCTGAAGGGCAACTCAGTCATCATCCCGCGGGCGTCCACTGGATAAACGGCGATGCGCGCGGCCGTCAGCAGGTCATTGGTCTTTCGGACATCGTCCGTATAGCCGGGGATCTCCTGGGCGGGGTTGCCCAGCGAGCCGTTGGGATCAAGCGCCGCCGGGAACGATCCGGTAAACCAGATCAGGTTCTTGCGGCCGGGAACGGCGCTTAGATAGAGCCCCAGTTGCTTCATCGCGTCCAGCGTGATCCGCACCCGCATCTCCACCGCCTGGGAAGCGATGTCGGCCTCGAATGCCGCCAGGGCCGATGCACCTCCGCCTGGCATATTGCTGTCAAAATATGCCTGAACCGCGTCCAGCGGATCCGGCGCAGTTGGGCCGGCAAGCAGGGTCGGAGTCTCGCTCCTTAGACCCTTCACCGTCTTGGTCAGTTGCGCAACGTCGGTGGTGAAGCCTGTGACCATCTGCAGCCGCGAAGTAAGCGTAAAGACAGCCATCATGGTTCCCGGCTGGATCTTCCCCATGTACTCGATCATCTGATAGCGCGTCCGCATCTGGTCGGTCTGCGGCGTGTTCAAACCATCCAGCAAAAGCACATTCACAACGTCGGTCGCGGGATAGGCCGGCGTATTGCCATAGGTGTGCGGCGGAAGCTGCGGCGGCACGGCCAGCGCCGCCGGAACCGCGGAAGGCTTGTGCTCGTCAAAGGCGCTGATCGGCTGCTCGCGGCCATCCTCATAGATGTGAAACTTGCTCCGGTCAAGGTCGTGAACGGCCTTGCCCTTCTCGGTCACCACCACATCCACCAGCGCCAGACTGGTGGTCGTCTGGAAGACAGGCGCTTGTTGTGCGGCAGCGGAGTTGGCGGGTGACTGCGGTGCCGCCGGAGCCTGACCGAAGACAGAGGCGGTGAAAATCGCCAGGGCGGCAACAAGGAGGAGTGTCCAGAAGGAGCGCGTGCGCATGGAGTATGCCTCGCAAAAGCCAGGATCTTTGCTGCATTTCTAACTTAAACCCGCGAGGGGCGATTTAGTTCTGGACCGACAAGAGGAATCGTCCTCAAAAGTACCGCTTCAGCTTGAGTATCTGCGATTCAAAGCCATACCACAACGCCGCCGCAACCGCCGTGGTAGCCGCCAGGCGGAAGGCCACCACAGCGAGAATCCCCGCGGTGCCGTACGGGCTCATGCTCCTGTCGAACCAGCCAAAGTAGACGAAGACCATGATGTGCGTCATGTAGAGGCCGTAGCTGATCCGTCCGTAGAAGGCCAGCGGTCCGCCGCGCAGCATCGCGCTCAACGGATTGCGTGCCCCGGTCGAGGCCACTGAAGCCAGCACCGCCCCGGCAAAGCCCACCGCCAGCGCCGTGTCCAGCAGCGAAGTTCCGCCGGCCACGGTTGCAGCCGCAGTCATCCCCGCCGCAAATCCGCCCAGGCCCATCCACAGCCACACGCGCCGGCCCAGCGGCAACGTATAAAGTCCCAGCGCCAGCAAACTGCCCAGCGCAATCCCGTCCAGCTTGATCAGCGTGTGCGTCGGCAGCCCCCACAGCCAAACCGGGTTCAGATGGCGCAGCAGCGGCGAGCAGATCAGTGCGGCGGTCAAAACTGTCAGCAACATCCACGGCCGACGCAGCCAGCGCACCATGGGCGCCCAGAAGAAGTAATACTGCTCTTCCATAGCCAGCGCCCACGTCGGCCCGAGCGCCGGCGGCAGCGTCAGATGAAAGAGATTCTGCACACACAGGAGATAGGCCCACCACGGCGCGGTCTTCACCGCCTCCCACACGCTGGGGCCGACAAACCAGGGCGCATTGAGGTAAACCACCGCCAGCGTCAGCAGATAAACCGGCCAGATGCGCAGCACCCGCCGCGCGTGAAAGTTGTGAAAGTAGCGTGGCTTGTCGCGCGCTCCCAGCAGGTTCGCGGTGATCAGGAAGCCGGAGAGCACAAAGAAGAGATCGACCCCCGCCCATCCCCACGCGACAGCGCCGTGCACCCTGGTCCTCTCCAGTTGCTTGTAGTCGCAGTGATAGAGCACCACCGCCAGAATCGCCAGCCCGCGCAGGCCGTCGAGTTCCGGCAGATAAGAAGGCAGCCATGTTGGGCGTTGAATCTGCAACAGAAGTAGCCTATCAGTAAGTCGGCAAGTCAGCGAGTCAGCCGGGTGCCCCAGGTCCCGCCTTTGGCACTCAGGGAAACCACAACCCTCAATTCAGCACGAAAAACTAGTCCCTAGTCCCTAGTCCCTCAGTCCCTAGTCCCTAGTCCCTGGTCCCTCAGTCCCTGGTCCCTCAGTCCCTGGTCCCTCAGTCCCTAGTCCCTAGTCCCTCAGTCCCTAGTCCCTCACGCCTCACCCCGCTGCCAATTGCTTGGCCCGCTCCGTCGCCCGCATCACGGCCTTGATCAGCGTCACCCGCAGCCCGCCCTCTTCCAACTCCAGAATCCCATCAATCGTGCAGCCGGCCGGTGTCGTCACAGCATCCTTCAGCAGCGCCGGATGGTAGCCGGTCTCCAGCACCATCTTGGCCGCGCCCAGCGTCGTCTGCGCGGCAAGCTGCGTGGCCACATCCCGCGGCAGGCCCACCTTCACGCCCGCCTCGGCCAGCGCCTCAATAATAATGTAGATGTAAGCCGGCCCTGAGCCCGACAGCCCCGTCACGGCGTCCATGTGCTTCTCGTCCACCAGCACCGTGCGGCCCACCGTCTCGAAGATCCGCCGCGCCAGCTCCATCTTTTCCGCCGAAACAAACCGTCCCCGGCACAGCGCCGCCGCCCCCGCGCCCAGCGCCGAAGGCGTATTCGGCATGGCCCGCACCACGGCAATCTCCATCCCCGCCGCCTCTTCAATCGCGCGGGTCTTCACTGACGCGGCAATCGACACCAGCGTCTTGGCCGGCGTCAGCGCGGGGCGAATCTCGGCAATCAGATCCGGCACCTGAAACGGCTTCACCGCGATCAGGATCAGATCGGCCTGGCTGGCCGCCTCCAGGTTGTTGGTGGTCACGTCCACGCCCCACTGCGTCGCCAGCGCCAGCGCCCGCTCGGCGTGGCCCACCGTCGCGTGTATCTGATCGGGGTTGAAGAGGTTCTGCTTCAGAAAGGCCTGCAACAGGATGCCGCCCATCTTGCCGGCGCCCAGAACGGCCACGCGCACATCGGGCAACTGCGCGGGTACTGCGTTGGCCTCAAAGGCTGTCTCCGCCATGATTGTTGTTTCCTTGTCTTGGATGAGGGTGATAGTGCTACTCACAAGAATACGCGCATCGCCCAAAAGGCCGCCACAGCCTCTCTCTGGAGAGAGCCGCCGGCCGCTCATCTGCCGGCGCAAAAAAAACCCGAAGCGCGAATGCTCCCGCGCCTCGGGCCGTTCAGCAGGAAAGCAGCTCCCTAGAAGCGGACAGAGAGTGTGCCGCCGATGGTGCGCGGCGAACCCACCTGCAGCGTGTTGTTGTTCACCGACTGCGGGTCGCTGGCGATGAATCCATTGGTGCCGACCGAGGCCCAGTACTGCGAATTCATCACGTTATAGACGTTGAACTGGGCCTTCAGATCCTTGAACGCGCCCAGTTGCTCGCGGCTGTAGCCGGCGCCGAATTCGGTGAGGAAGCGGCCAGCGACGCTGCCGTCATTGGTGTAGGTGAAGTAGCGGGTGGACATGTAGTCGGCGCCGATGTGGACAAAGGTCCCGGACTTGCGCCAATCCAGAGAGGTCTTGTAGAGGGCTTCCGGCGAGTCAACGGTGATCTTGCCCTTGATGGAGAGGCAAGCGCCGGTGGGGTCGGTATAGATGCAGGAACCATCCGCCGCGGTCACGTTCTTGTCATAGGTTGACTTGTTCCAGGTTGCGCCGTTGTAGAGCGTAATCTCCGGAGTGATGCGGATGCTTGCCGAGCCGTCGATGCCGTTGGTGGTCACGCCGCCGGCATTGGAGAGAATGGAGGCGTTTCCGGCGATTCCAGCGCCCTGCGCAAAGGCCAGCAGGCGGTTGCTGAAGTTGACATGGAAGAAGCTCGCCTGCGCTGACACGTGCTCGGTGGTGGAACGGTATCCGGCCTCTTCGGTCCAGGAAGTTTCGGGATTGAGGTTGGTCTTCAGAGCCGCGAAGCCGGCCTGCGTGGTGCCCCAGGGCGAAGTGCCGTAGCCATAGCCGCCGGGAACATAGGAGCGCACGTTATAGGAGACATCGCCGAAAACTTCGTCGCTCTTGTCGAGTTTGAAGTTGACGCCGATCTGCGGCAGGATGGGTTTGCCCGAGGTGAGCTGTCCCACGGCGTATTTGCCCGGAACAAAGACCGGGCTTGATTCGAAGGTCTTGGAGAGTTCGCCGTCGGTGGTGGTCTCCTCTGACTTGAAGCCAGCCGCCAAAGAGATCTTTTCGTTGACCTTGTATACATCCTGCAGGTGGACGTCGTAGACCTCCGAGTTAAACACATACTCCCACTGCGTGTAGAAAGGATTGGACGGGAAGTCGTAAACGGAGTGAAGCGGGTCAGTCGCACTGGTGGCGTAGAAACGTCGCGCCAGGTTCCACCGCTCGCCCTCAAACCACACCCCGCCCTCCAGCTTGTTCTTGCTCGTCTCCCATGCCAGAGAGGCTAAGAAACCGCCGCGCGCGATGCCATACTCTGAGGTACGCAGCGAGATCGGCGAAATGATGGTCGACGGGTCGGTGGAGGCGTAGAAGTTCTGGTAAGTCGGCAGGTAGGGCGTGAACCACAGGCCGCGCCCATCGTCGTGGTGGCCGTAGCCGGTCAGCTTCAGGGTCAGATGGTCGTTGAGCGCCTGCTTGTAGCTGACCCCCGCGAGGGTGTCTTTACGCAGGCCCGCTCCGGCGTAATAGCCGGCGTCGCAGGGATCTTCATTGGCCGCCAGTTGGTTCACCGGCGCAGGATACGGGCCCGCGCCATCGCAGGCCCAGGCAGCCTGAATCGATTGCGCCCAGTTTCCGAAGTTGTCCCAGTTATAGCCCAGTTTCTGCACCCAGATCTTGTTGTCGTCCTGGTAATCCACCTCGCGGCGGTCCGAGACGTCGGCAAAGACCGAGAGCACACCCGTGCTGCCCAGATAATGCACCATCTTGCCGTTGAGCTGCCAGTAGTTCTGGCCGATGTCGCCGTGGCCTCTCCACTTGTCTGAGAGATTGTAGGCGCCGGTCAGATAGAACTTGGTGTGATTGGGCATCAGGCCGCTCTCAAAGCGAAGAAAGGTGCGCGCCATGCTCCAACTGCCGAGCGACTGGTTCACCGTCACGCTGCGCTGGTCGGAGGGGTCGGCGGAGTAGAACTGGATGGTTCCGCCCAGGTTGCTGGTGGAGGCGGTCTCCAGAGCGCCGGTGCCCTGCGAGAGCACCACCCGGCCGAGGTTCTCGTCGGTGATGGCGCGGCTGATGTGCAGTCCGTTCCAGTTGCCGTAGGACATATCGCCCAGCGGGATGTCGTCGAGAGTGAAGCCGAGCTGATTCTGATTGAAGCCGCGCAACGAGATGCGGACGGCCCACTCATAGGAACCATAAGGGTCGGCGGCCTGAAAGTTCACGCTGGGCAGTTGCGCCAGGGCCTTGATGGGGCTGGTTCCGGGCGTTTCCTCGATCATCGCCGTCGACTGCAGCTCCTGCTCGTCGCGGAATTCGCCCGGCGCGGTGACCACAACTGTCTCGGTGGTTGTGATTTTGGTCTGCTGTGCGGCCGCGGGCGTCGCCGCGCCTTGTGCTGGACTCTGTGCCGGAGCTTGTTCGGCCGGCTGTTGCGCCGCGGAAAACGCAGCGCCGACGAGAGCAACCAGGAACAGACTTGAAAGAAGATGGCCTCGAATCATGATCTGACCTTTCATGGAGTTCGCACCCGAGGACTGCTGACGGCGTGCGAGTGAAGGGATGCGAAGGGCCTTCAGAGCCCGCGCCTCCGGTTCCTGCCCGGCATGGAGACGCCTCTGCCGGGCGCAAGATGCACCAAAGCAATTTGGGGGGATTGCCCAGATGTCACAAGAGAATGCAACTTAGGATGGATTCTGGCGCAGGATCGAGAAGGGAGTGTTAGGCACCGATGAATAATCGATAAAACAGGCTGGGGAAAAATCAACAGGAGACAGGTTTTGTATCAGGGCACGACTTCAGTCGTGCTACAAGTGCCACATATATCAACGCCGGCAGGACCGGCCGAGCACCTCTGCCTCTGAGCTATCAGCCGACGACGGGCAATTCGGGAGGGCCGTCTCTCCGCTTTGGCCGCTTCCTTGCGGACGGGGCCGGGGCTTTCAGACGGAGGGAGCAGGGGCCTTCAGGCCCCTGGATATAGGCCTGCAAAATACGTGGCTTTAGCCACGGGCCTTTCGTATATGCTGCTGAGATGCGGCTCGCGCCCCAGGAAACCCGGACGTATCTGGTTACGGCTGTGACGGCAGAACGCCGCAGCCTTTTTCAAGTCACGGCCTCGGCGGAACTGCTGGAGCGAACCATCCTCGACTATCACAGTCAAGGGAGATTCCTGCTGCACGCGTTCGTTATTATGCCCGACCATTTCCACGCTCTGATCACGCCCGCCGTGGATGTTTCGCTGGAAAAGGCGATGCAGTACATCAAGGGCGGCTTCTCCTTTCGCTTGAAGAGCAAGCACGAGGTTTGGCTGCGCAGCTTCAACGAGAGCCAGATTTCGACGGAAGAGAAGTTCATAGGCTGCGCGCGGTATATCGAGGAGAACCCGGTACGGCGTGGGCTTGCGGCGACGCCGGAGGATTATCGCTTCAGCGCGGCCGCACGTGGACGGCTGGATGCCATGCCTTTGCACCTGCGCGGGAAATAAGGCCCGGGCCTGAAGGCCGGCGCAAATTAGCTCTCATTCAGGAGCCTGAGGGCTCCTGCTCCCTCCGCAGGCCCAGGAATAAGGTCCGGGCCCGAACAGGCTGCGGAAAAACGCGATGCGGAGGGAGACGGGGGTTTTAACCCCCGTGCAAGGCCAATAGAATCAACGTTGGCTTTAGCCGCGGAGGGACGCTTCCCGCCAGTTTCACCTGAAATCCCGAGTTTTCCGCAGCCTCTGAAGGCTTCTGCTCCCTCCGAAAAATGCTTCCGCTCGCCAGCCGGCCCTATATCCGCGCCAAAAACGACCAAAAAAGCGCCAAAAACGGCCCAAAAACAGCCACTTTCTAATGTTTTGGCCGGCATGTAGCCTGGCATTTCAACCAAATATGTAGGCCTATAGCTGGGCAATCTGCGCTTCCGCAGATTCGACCCCGAATCTGTCGGCCTATGACCCGACAAAACGCTACGATTTGTCGGGTCATTTGCGCAAAAAAGACTCGACCTGGAGCACTACAAAAAGAGACATCGGCGGGCGGGGGTTTGCCCGGAGCCTATTGCGGAGCGGCGGATTTCTGCGCAGCGATCCACGCATCGATGCGGTCGCTGAGCACATCGAGCGGAAGGGCGCCGGAGTCCAGCACCTGGTCGTGGAAGGCGCGCAGATCGAATTTATCGCCCAGCGCCTGCTTGGCGCGGTCGCGCAGCTCCAGAATCTTGAGCTGGCCGATCTTGTAGGCCAGGGCCTGGCCGGGCCAGGCAATATAGCGGTCCACCTCAGCCTGGATGCTGGTCTCGTCGATGGCCGAGTGATCGTGGAAGTAATCGACCATCTGCTGGCGGGTCCAGTGCTGGGAGTGGACGCCGGTATCGACCACCAGGCGGATGGCGCGCCACTCATCAGCTTCGAGGCGGCCGTAATCCGAGTACGGGTCCTGATAGAAGCCGGCGTCCTTGCCCAGCCGCTCGGCGTAAAGTCCCCAGCCCTCGACATAAGCCGTATAGCCGCCATATTTGCGGAAGGCGGGCAGGCCGTCGAGTTCCTGGGAGATGGAGATTTGCAGGTGGTGGCCGGGAAGGCCCTCGTGGTAGGCGATGGCCTCGACGGCGTAGAGGTTGCGATCTGTGGCGTTGTAGGTGTCGATAAAGAGCCGTCCCGGCCGGCTGCCGTCGGGCGTTCCGGCCTGATAGTAGGCGGGCGCGGAGGTCTTCTCAAGATAATCCGGAACCGCGACAACCTCGAAGGGCGCTTTGGGCAGGCGTCCGAAGAGCTGCGGCAGTTTGGCCTGCATGGGTCCAAGATAGCCGCGATAGGCTGCGAGCAGCGCCTCGGGCGAGGCTGGATGGAGCTTGGGATTGGTCTTCAGGCTGGCGCGGAAGCTCTTCAGGTCGGCAAACCCGAGCTTCTGCGCGATGGTCAGCATCTCCGCCTCGTCGCGCTTGACCTCGTCCAGGCCGATCTGATGGATCTGGTCTGCGGTCAGGTCGGTGGTGGTGGTCCTGCGGATGAGAAATTTGTAGTACTTTGACCCGTCAAAAAGCGCCGAAATGCCGGGCTGCTCCCGCCCGGCGGGAACGTAGCTGACTTCAAGGAAGCGCGCAAAGCGGCGGTAAGCTGGCAGGACTTCTTTGCCGATGGCGTCGAGCATCTCAGCCTTGATGCGGGCCTGCTCGGCGGCCGGGATCGACGCCGGAAAGCTCTTGAGCGGCAGGGCCAGGGGCGAGTCTTCCGGTTTTTGAGAGGCCAGCTCCTTCACCTGGTCGAGCGCCTTTTCCAGCAGATACCGGGGCGGCAGGCGATGGTCATCCATGCCGATGGACATATTGGTGGTCACCTGCTCGAAGGCCCTGGGAATGGCGTGCAGGCGGGCGATCCAGTCGTCGTAGTGCTTCGCGGTGGTGAAGCTGAGCTGGGGCACGAGCCGCGGGTAGACGGTGGGCAGGCCGCTCATCTGATTGAGGGGCATCTCCCACTCCTTGAACTCGGCGGCTTCCTCGTCCTCGGCAAAGTGGCGCAGCAGGAGATCACGGCTGGTCTTTTCCTGGTCGGTGAAGCCGGTCGGGTCGATTGCGGCAAGCTGCGTCAGATAATTCTCTTCGCGGGCCAGAGCGTCGTTGACGGCCTTGACCGAGTAGTCGGAGATCTGGTCGTTGTAGCGCTTGTCACCCAGCGTGGAGGCAAACTCGGGAGCGTGCTTGAGCTGGTCCTGCCAATAGGCCTCGAAGAGGGTGTTGAGGGTCTTGCGGTTGGCGTCGATGGAAGCCTGTGTTGCCGGAGGGTTCGCCGGGCTTTGCGCGTTTAGCGCGGGGGCAAGGGTAAGCAGCAGAGACGCGACACCAGCCAGGGCAGGGAACGGGAGCTTCTTCAAGGGAGTTGGTCCTCGGAACAAGATGTTGTCTTCCAAGTTGAGTTTAGAGCAATGGGGCAGGCGCATCGGGGATCGCGGTCTCCCACTCTTGCCGCAAGAGACGCGGAGAGGATAAGGCACCCAGAGTTTTGGTGAGTGGTTTGGCGGTTTCGTGCCAACTGAGATGCTGGGTGCATCTGCAGGCGTCGCGTTAATTGTCGTCAGTCTCGGGCTGATGCGGGGCCGGCGCGCCGGCGCGATTTGATATCCCTCATCGGCGGTTGGCCGAAGAATCGGCTGTACTCCCGATTGAATTGGCTTGCACTTTCATAGCCGACCTCGAAGGCCGCGCTGGCGGCATCCAGACCCTCCGTCATCATGCGGACGCGCGCCGCGTGCAGGCGCAACCGCTTTTGATATTGCAGAGGACTCATCGCGGTCAGGGAGCGGAAGTGATGGTGCAGCGTGGAGACGCCCATCTGCGCCACCGAGGCCAACTCCTCCACACGCAAGGGTTTGGCAAAATTCGCCTTGAGCCAGCCGACGGCCCTGGCTGTCCGGTTGCTCTGCTCGCCCAGGGTGGCGATGGCGCGCAGATGCCTGCCCTGCGATGAGCGCAGCAGCCGGTAGAGGATTTCGCGCTGCATCAGGCCGCCGAGAAATGGAATATCCTGCGGCGTGTTGAGCAGATCGAGCAATCTGGAGCAGGCCCCTAGCAGTTTGACCGTGGTCTTGCCGACGGCCATGCCGCGCACTCCAGAGACCGCATCAGGGATCTGAAACTCCTCCTGGCTGAGGATCTCGCGCACCACGGCCATTTCCAACTTGAGGACGAGAGAGAGAATCGGTTCCTCCTTTGAGGCACGTGTCACCTGGCTCACCACCGGCAGATCGACCGAGGTCAGCAGGAAGTTGGAACCATCGCAGATATGCGTCGTGCCGCCAACAGTGATGCGCTTCTCGCCCTGTACGCAAACCACCAGCTCGGGCCCGTAGGCTGCGGAATAGCACTCCGTCAACTCACTTTTGCGGTAGAGCCTCAGGCCTGGTAAGGCGGTGTCCGCTACGCCCTCCATCCGGGTGTTGGCGGCAATCTTGCACGCCACTTCGGCCCGCATCTTCACAAGTCCCGCCGTCGAACCCCCGCCCGCATCCTTCTCTGTCGCCATTTGGACCTTCTTTTACCCTTGCAAGTTCAGCGTACCGCTGATCCGATTCCGCTTGCACAGAAAAGGCACTATTCGACAGAAATAGGCAATCAAAGGGAAGAATCGGGATACCGCTGAATGAACGCTACAGCCTATTCTCTGGTTAAGAGGAAGTGCAGGGCCAGGCCCTTCATCGCGCCTTGTAAAAAATCAACCGAAAAGCCACGGAGGCAATCCCCCATGTACAACGCCAAAGCCTATTCCGTTTCCAGCGCAACATCGCCGTTTGCTTCTACCGTGATCGCGCGGCGCGATCCAACCGAGCACGATGTGCAGATCGAAATCCTCTTCTGCGGCATCTGCCACTCCGACCTCCATCAGGCTCGCAACGAGTGGAGCGGCATGATGCCGACCATCTATCCGTGCGTTCCTGGCCATGAGATCGTCGGCCGCGTGACGCGGGTCGGCTCCGCCGTTACCAAGTTCAAGCCCGGCGACCTCGCCGCGGTCGGCTGCCTGGTGGACTCCGACGGCACCTGCCCGGAGTGCCAGGCGGGATTCGAGCAGTTCTGCCCCAACATGATCCTCACCTACAACTTCCCCGACAAGCACAGCGGCGGCGTCACCTATGGCGGCTACTCCGACAGCATCGTCGTCAAAGAGCACTTCGCGCTTCGCGTTCCGCCGAATCTCGATTTGGCCGGCACCGCGCCACTCCTCTGCGCCGGAATCACTACGTACTCGCCGATGCGCCACTGGGGCGTGACCAAGGGCAAGAAGGTTGGCGTCGTCGGCCTGGGCGGACTCGGCCACATGGGCGTCAAATTCGCCCACGCCCTCGGCGCCCACACCGTCGCCTTCACCACCTCGGCCAGCAAGCGGGACGACGCACTGCGCCTCGGCGCCGATGAGGTCGTCCTCTCGCGCGACGCCAACCAGATGGCCAAACACGCCGGCAGCTTCGACTTCATCCTCGATGCTGTCGCCGCCGAACACGACATCAACGCCTACATCAATATGCTTCGCCGCGACGGCAACATCACCATGGTGGGCGCGCCGGAAAAGCCGCTGGCGGTCTCCGTCTTCGGCCTCATCTTCGCCCGCCGCAGCTTCTCAGGCTCGCTGATCGGCGGCATTGCCGAGACCCAGGAGATGCTCGACTTCTGCGGCCAGCAGAACATCACTTCGGATGTCGAGGTTATTCCCATCCAGAAGATCAACGAAGCCTATGAGCGGCTGGCGCGGTCGGATGTGAAGTACCGCTTCTCCATCGACATGGCCTCGCTCAAATCAGAGTAATCACTCCAAGCAACTCTGATCATGTAAAGAGGAGAGACAATGCAAAAGCGCAAATTGGGAAAGAGCAATCTGGAAGTATCGGCCATCGGCCTGGGCTGCATGGGAATGAGCTTTTCTTACGGCCCGCCAAAGGGCAAGCAGGAAATGATCGCACTTCTCCGCGCAGCCGTTGAGCGCGGCGTCACCTTCTTCGACACCGCCGAGGTCTATGGACCGTTCACCAATGAAATGCTGCTCGGCGAAGCCCTTGAGCCCTTCAAAGGCCAGGTAGTCATCGCCACCAAATTCGGCTTCAACCTGAATCCCGACGGAAGCCCCGGCTGGCAAGGGCTCAACAGCCGGCCGGAGCGCATCAGGCAGGTTGCGGAGGCTTCGCTCAAGCGGCTCAAGATTGATGTGATCGATCTCTTCTATCAGCATCGGGTTGACCTGGACGTGCCTATCGAGGACGTGGCGGGAGCGGTGAAGGAGTTGATTCAGGCGGGCAAGGTGAAGCATTTTGGCCTTTCCGAAGCGGCCGCGAGGACGATTCGCCGCGCCCACGCCGTGCAGCCTGTGACCGCGGTGCAGAGTGAGTATTCGTTGTGGACGCGAGGCCCCGAGGCCGAAGTGCTGCCCACGCTGGAGGAACTTGGCATCGGCTTTGTTGCCTACAGTCCCCTGGGTAAGGGCTTTCTGACGGGAAAGATGGATGAAAACACCACCTTCGACAAGACCGACTTCCGTGGCACACTGCCGCGCTTTACGCCGGAGGCGCTGAAGGCCAACCAGGCCCTGGTCGGTCTGCTCGGCGGGATCGCAAAGGAGAAGAAGGCAACGCCCGCACAGATCGCGCTGGCCTGGTTGCTGGCCCAGAAGCCGTGGATCGTGCCCATTCCGGGGACGACGAAGCTGGATCGCCTGGAGGAGAACATCGGAGCTGTCGCGATCGAACTCACTGCCGAAGACCTGCGCGATATTGAAAGCGCCGCTGCGGAGATCAAGGTGCAGGGCGCTCGCTATCCTGAGAAGTTGGAGCAGATGACCGGCCGCTGAAGCCCTGAGGGGCTTCATTGCGGTTGTTTGAGGAGAAACAAGCAATGGAGATCAAGCAAAACGGTTCCCGGCCTTCTTACAAGGGACCCGAGGATTACTTCACGGGCGCGGTGCGAGTGTATCCTCTCTTCGATGCGCCCGATCCTGCCCGCGTTGTTGGCGCCAGCGTTACCTTCGAGCCCGGCGCCCGGACGGCCTGGCACACGCATCCGCTGGGTCAAACACTCATTGTCACGTCGGGGTGCGGCCGGGCGCAGCGCTGGGGCGGCCCAATCGAGGAGATCCGACCGGGCGATGTGATCTGGTTTGCGCCGGGAGAGAAGCATTGGCACGGCGCGGCGCAAACCAAGGCGATGACGCATATTGCCATTCAGGAAAAGCTCGACGGCAAAACCGTCGACTGGATGGAGCAGGTGAGCGACGAGCAATATGGAGCGTAGTCCCGCGGATGGAACGCGCAGTTCTTCCATGAATTGGATGCATTTGCCGCAGTTTTTGGTCCCGGTTGGTCGCACCGGTGAATCCGAATGGAGTAAGCTACATCCATGCCAAGCCTTCAACAGGGTTCCATTCATCTCGGCCGCATTGCGGGAATTGACCTTTACCTGCATTGGACATGGTTCCTGATTGCGATCTTTGAAATCCAGAACTGGCAAGGCCGGTACTCGTCGGTTCTGTGGAGCGCATTGGAGTATCTGGCGCTGTTCGCGATTGTGCTGACGCATGAGTTCGGGCACGCGCTGGCCTGCCGGCAGGTGGGCGGGACGGCAAACCGCATCATGCTCTGGCCCTTCGGCGGAGTGGCCTATGTCGATCCGCCGCAACGGCCGGGAGCAACGCTATGGAGCATCGCGGCGGGTCCTCTGGTCAACGTGGCGCTGCTGACGGTGCTGGGTGTACCGAATCTGGGTGTATCAAATCTGGGTGTACCGCAGCTGGCTGTGCCGGCTCTGTTTGGCTGGACGCTGGGATGGGCGCACACTATGCCCAATGCCTATATGTTGATCGAAAGGATCTCGTGGATCAACTTTGGGCTCCTCATATTTAACATGCTGCCCATCTATCCCTTGGACGGCGGCCAGATTCTTCGCTCCCTGCTTTGGTTTCCGCTGGGACGCGCGCACAGCCTGCTGGTCGTCACGATTCTTGGCATGTTCGGCATCGCCGGGTATTTCGGACTCACTCTGTGGCGGGGCTCGCTGTGGCTGGGGGCGATCGGCATCTTCATGCTGATGAACTGCTGGGGCGGATTTCGTCATGCGCGAGCGCTGCTGCAGCAGGCAAAGTTGCCGCGCCGGAAGGGGTTTGCCTGCCCGAGTTGCCGGACAGAGCCGCTGCTGGGAGAAAGATGGAAGTGCGGAAAGTGCGGGCAGAAATTCGACACATTCCTGACCGGAGGCATTTGTCCGCACTGCGCTGCGCAGTATTCCACGACCATGTGCGGAGACTGCGGCAAGTCGTCTCCGATGGGCGAATGGGTTGACCACTCCATGGCGGGGCCTGGGGTGGTCAACGGCGGTTTTTAGAGAAGATAGCCGCGGCCTGCCGGCTCCTCATGAACAAGAACGGTTGGGGTTCGTGGTATCCCACCTTAACCGATTCGCAAAGTACGCGAATCAGCGAAGGTGGGGCACCCGGTGCACCCAGTGCTTTGGGCCGGCCCGCAGCCTTCAATGGGCGAGGATGGTCTCGTTACCCAGGATGCGGTAGAGTGTGGAGCGGCTGATGCCGAGCTGGCGGGCGGCGCGGAGCTTGTTGCCGCGGTTCAGGTCCAGGACATACTGCACGTGCTGCTGAATGACGGAATCGAGATTGAGGCTGCCGGTTCGCGCCTCGGGGCGCAGCTCGGCCGGGGATTCGAGGCCCATGGGCAGGGCCAGGTCGTCGGGGCGGATGACGCCGTTGGCGGCTTCGAGGAGAGCGGTTTCAAGCACGGCGGCCAACTCGCGCACGTTGCCGGGCCAGTTGTGCTGCAAGAGGCGGGCCAGCGTGCCGGGGCCGAGGAGCACGGGGCGCTGCTGATAGAGGGTGCAGATGCGGTCCAGCAGAGCCTGGGCCAGCACGGTAATGTCTTCCCGGCGCTGGCGCAGCGGGGGAATGGCAAAGCGGACAGCGGTGAGCCGGAAGGCAAGATCGGGCAGCAAGAGGCTTTGCGCGGCCATCTGACGCAACGAAGTCTGCGAGGAAGCCAGCAGGACGAATCGTCCCGGCGGGCGGTCCTGAAGGGATTTGAGCACGCTCAGCAGCAGGCCCTGGCCGGGAGGCGCGAGCAGGTCCACGCGATCCAGATAGGTGAAGCCGGCGAGGGTGGCCGGATCGGCGTCGGTCACCAGCCATTCCCGTGCGTCGCGGCGCTGGAAGATGCCGTTGGCGAGCGGGGAGCGGCTGAAGAGATAGCGGGCCAGGGTATGCTTGCCGGCGCCGTGTTCGCCTTCGATGGCGGCCACCTGCACATGGGGCGCGGCCATCTCCGCCTGCATGATGAGCTTACGCCAGGCCGCGCTTACCCCCACAGGCTGCGCTTCGAAGGGCGATTCCACTTCCACAAGGGTCATGCGGGAGGCTGAAGGCTGGGGCTGGAACTGAGCGGCGCTGTACATGGCTCTCAACGTGCCTCGCCTCCATGGCCCAAACGACGATTTCAAGGCCGACACAGGTTTCATCGGCGCAGGGGCGAAAAACATGAACCGGAAAGACTAAGCGTCTCTCCGGTTCGGGGGTAGGGCTGTTTGCACAGAGAACTTGCGGGGTTCGTGGTATCCCACCCTTTCGCAAAGTGCGCGAAAGGATGGGGCACCCTGCTTTCTGTTGCCAGCACCCAACTTTCAGGAAGCGGACGGGCGCTGGCGGTAGCGCTTGGAAGGCTCGTCGGAGTAGATCTGGCCGTCGCGAATATGAACGACGCGGTGCGCATACTCGGCGATGTCCGGCTCGTGGGTGACCAAAACGATGGTGTTGCCCTGGGCGTGGAGCGTATCGAAGAGCGCCATGATCTCCAGGCCGGTTTTGGAGTCGAGGTTGCCGGTGGGCTCGTCGGCAAGGATGATGGAGGGCCGGTTGACCAGTGCGCGGGCGACTGCCACGCGCTGCCGCTGGCCGCCGGAGAGTTCGTTGGGCTTGTGGTACATGCGCGATTCGAGGCCCACGTCGGTGAGCGACTCCTTGGCGCGGGCAATGCGCTCGGCGGACGGCGTGCCGTTATAGATCAGCGGCAGTTCGACGTTGTGCAGGGCGGTGGCGCGGGCCAACAGGTTGAAGGTCTGGAAGACGAAACCGATCTCCTTGTTGCGGATGCGCGCCAACTGGTCGTCGTCCAGCTCGCTGACCAACTGGCCGTTGAGCCAGTAGCGGCCTTTGGAGGGGGTGTCCAGGCAGCCGATCAGGTTCATCAGCGTGGACTTGCCCGAGCCCGACGGGCCCATGATGGCCACATACTCGTTGTGCTTGATGCGCAGCGAGACGCCGCGCAGCGCCTGCACCTGCTGCTCCGAGCCCATGTCGTAGGTGCGCCACAGGTCTTCGACGATGATTATGTCGCCGCTGGGCGGGGCCGTCGACTGTTCAGCCACTTCGGTACTGGTGTCCATTAGAGCCATTCGAATCTCATCCTTCCACGCGCTAGCCTGCTCGTCGATGTAGCTCCTTCAGCCCCCGAAAAGCATACCTCAGGGGCTAAAGCCCGAGATTTCTTTTGCCATCGGGCGGCACGACTAAAGTCGTGCCCTGATACAAAACCGGCTTATTCATAGCTTCCTAAGAGCTTCCGCCGGCGGGCGGGGTTGCCGGCTTGGAGGTGTCCCGCTTGACCAGCGCGTTGTCTTTGAGGGCGCGCAGCGTCTTGTAGGGGCCGATGACGATCTCGTCGCCTTCTTTGAGGCCGGTGAGCGCCTCGATGTCGGTTGCCCCGGTGATGCCGGTGGTAACCGGCACGAATCGGGCGCGCAGCTTGCCGCTCTTGTCCTTGTTGACCACGTAGACGCCCTGCACGGAGGGACTCTTCTGGCCGGTGCTGGAGGAACTTGATGCGGCCTGCACTCCGCTCGCGCCCTTGGCTTTGTCGTCGTCGGGGTTGTGCATGGTCAGCGCCTGAATGGGCAGCGAAAGCACACTGGACTTGCGCGCCGTGGTGATCTTGGCGGTTGTCGAGAGTCCGGGACGCAGTTCGCTGGTGGGCGCGTCCAGCGTTACCACGACCTTGAAGTCCTTGGCCTCCTCGGTTCCGGTGGTGGACTGCGAGGTGGCTACGCCGGTTGAGCGCAGCAGGGCCTGATCCCCGGCCAGCGTTACGTGGCCTTTGAATACCTTGCCAGGCAGAGCGTCAACGGTGACCTCGGCCGGCTGGCCGATCTTGATGTTGACGATGTCGGTCTCGTCCACCTTCACTTCGGCGGTGATCACGCTCATGTCGGCCAGGGTCATCAGCGTGGAGCCTTCGGCATTCTGAATGCCGACCACCACGGTTTCGCCCTCGCGCACCGGCAGGTTGGTCACGATGCCGTCAAAGGGCGCGGTGGAGACGGTTTTGTTGAGCGCGTCCTGGTTGAAGCGCAGGGTGGCCACCTGGGTGCCGAGGTGTCCTTTGGCCGAATCGGTCTGCGCCTTGGCCTGGTTGAGGCCGGCCACGGCCTGGTCCAGCGAAGCCACGTCGGTGTCGTAAGCCGCCTTCTTGGCGTCGAAATCCTGTTTGGCCAGGATGCCGTCCGCGTAGAGGCTCTGGGCGCGCTGCCAGTCCAGCCGCTTCTGTTCGAGATCCGCCTTGGCGTGCTCGATGTTGGCTTCGGCGGTCTTTTCCGCGGCAACATACGAGGAAATGTCGGTCTTGGCCGCGGCGATGGTGGCCTCCTGGGCCTCCACGTTCGCCTCCGGCTGGACGCTCTCCACGGTGGCGATGACCTGGCCCTTGGTTACGTGATCCCCCTCCTTCACAAACAGGTGGGTGATGCGGCCAAACGAGGTGGCGCCCACGTTGACATAGGTCTTGGGCTTGATTTGGCCAGTGCCGCTGACAATCGTAGCCAGATCCTGTCGTGCGATTTTGGCGGTCAGGACCTTGGTGTAGCCGGATTGCTGCCGCCAGATAAAGACGGTTACCAGCACGGCAACGGCCACAACGCCGAGAATGATCAAGAGTATTTTCTTCATGGGAGGTATTTGCTCCGGGTCTCTCCGCTTTTAGTGTACGCAATGAACGCCGGTTCAGTTCCCTGAGGCTGCCAAATCAGCCCCGGATCTTCCCCGACTGCCCCCGGATGGCCCGTGCCTTGGTGGCGGAGTCTTCCGCCGGCAAGGTTCATTCCAACGGCCTGCGCCAAAGGCAGAAAGCAGCGCCCGGCGCCGGATGCCAAAGGGGCAAGGCAGTGGCACCGCTTCTTTTGGATGCACGGAACTGGCTTTCCGGCTCACGTTGGGCTCATTTCGGCGTCCAATTGAGCAGTCAACTCCCTGCCGAATCTTGCCCGGCCCTTTCGGGACCGGTAGAATGAGGGATTGCAGGAGTTTTCAAGGCAAATGATGCTTATCCGTTCTCATCTTTTCTTTGTCGCACTGAGTTGCGGCCTGGTTTTAACACCCGCAGCTGTTCTCAGGGCCCAGCAGGCAGACACGCCCCCCGCACAGGCGCAACCGGCCAAGAGTCAGGATCAGGGATCGGGCCAGGAGGTCGACCCGCTGAAGCGCGAACGCTCGGACAAGGAGAAGTTTGCCGCCCAGAAGGCCGTGAGGCAGGAGTTGAAGGGCGCTTACAAGACCTGGCTGGAACAGGACGCGAGCTACATCATCACGGACGAGGAGCGGAAGGCTTTCAAGAGCCTGTCGAACGACGAGGAGCGCGACGCGTTCATCGAGCAGTTCTGGCTGCGCCGCAACCCCAATCCGGATTCTCCTGAAAACGAGTTCCGCGAAGAGCACTATCGCCGCATCGCCTACGCCAACGAGCACTATGCGGCCGGCAAGCCTGGCTGGCGGACAGACCGGGGCCACATGTATATCTCCTTCGGCCCGCCCGACTCCATCGATTCCCACCCTGCCGGCGGCCAGTACCAGCGTCCCATGGCAGAGGGCGGCGGCAGCACCGTCACCTATCCCTTCGAGATCTGGCACTATCGCCACATTGAGGGCGTCGGGGACAACATCGACATGGAGTTTGTGGATCCCTGCCTGTGCAACGACTACCACTTCACGATCGACCGGAGCGAGAAGGACGCGCTGCTGCACGTTCCCCAGGGCGGCCCGACCCAGGAAGAAGAGATGGGCCACGCCAAGAAGTCTGAGCGCGGCTCGAACGGCATTGAACAACTGGGCGCCGGCCCGATGCAGACTTCCGAGCAGGCCAAGGAGTTCGACCGCATCGACATGGCCGCCAAGCTATTTGCTCCCCCGCCCATCAAGTTCACTGACCTGGAAGCCTTCATTTCAGAGCACCAGTTGCTCTCCGGCCCGGTCTTTCCGTTTGATGTCCGCACCGACTTTGTCAAGGTGACGGAAAATACGGTTCTGGTTCCGATCACGCTGCAACTGAAGAACCGCGACATCACCTTTGTCACCAGGGATGGCGTCTCCAAGGGCGTGGTGAACATCCGTGGAAAGGTCACCACCATCACCGGCAAGACAGTACAGACCTTTGAGGATACGGTCGAAGTTGAGCAGCCGGCCGAGTTGCTGGAGAAGAGCCTTGACCGCGAGTCCGTCTACTGGAAGGCGCTGCCTCTTCTGCCCGGACTCTACCGCCTGGATATCGGCATCGAGGACGTAAACAACAAGGACCACAAGGGTTACTACGGCAAAAGCCTCACTGTGCCCACCTTCCACGATGAAAAGCTGGGCACCTCCTCGCTGATTCTGGCCGACCGGATGAATCCGGTCTCCTCGCGCGAGATCGGCAGCGGGAACTTCATCATCGGCAATACCTTCATCCGGCCTCGCGTGAGCACTTCCACGCCGTCCAACCCCAATCCTCCGGCCCGATTCAAACGCGGGGAGGACCTCAGTTTCTGGATGCAGATCTACAACCTGGGGATCGACGAGGCTACCAGGAGCAACCATGCCACGGTGACCTACCAGATCATTGACACTTCAACGAACGCGGTGGATTTTGAGAAACAACTGGAATCCAAGGATATGGATCCTCACAGCGATCAGTTAACTGTGGAGAAAACTCTTCCGCTTGCAGGCCTCCAACCAGGAAAGTATAAGGTGTCGATCAAAATAAATGACGCAATCTCAAAACAAGAGATTGCGCAATCGGCGCCTTTTGTCGTGGAATAGTAATGCAACCCGCGCAATCGAGCTATCGGGCAGAAGATTCGGAAGCTCGCGCGGGCTTGATTCTTAGCAAGACTGCCAGAGACGCCGACAGGTCACCAACAACATTGATGATCCGCAGGCTCCATTTCGCTCTTTTCGCCGTGCTGATCGCCTTGGGCGCAGCTCCGCTTCGCGGAGTCACCATGGGGTCGGTCTCTGGCGTGGTGTGCGATTCGGCGGGCGTTCCGCAGATAGGCGCCCAGGTTCAGTTGCTTCGTCCCGATCTCAGCGTCCTCGCCAGCGTCTACACTGACACGAACGGCCGCTTTACGATCTCTTCGGTCCTGCCCGGACGGTATGCGGTCAAAGCCATGGGCGCATGGTTTCTGCCCTCGCTTCGCGAGAACGTCCGCGTGCACGCCAACACCGTCGTCAATCTCACGCTGAACAGCCTTTACGAGGCGATGCAGTGGCTTCCTGCTTCACCGCGGGCGGGCGATGCGCAGAAGGACGATTGGGCTTGGACCCTGCGCTCGGCGGCCAACCGCCCCCTGCTGCGCTGGCTTGAGGATGGCCCCCTGGTGGTGGTCTCCGACGGCTCCGGTAACCATCGCCGCCTGAAGGCCCGCCTGGTGGCCACGGGCCAGGAGGGAGCCTTCGGCGAGAGCGGCGAGCGGATCTCCGCCGCGGTCGAGGAGACGCCGTCCAACAGCCGCGAGTTGCTGGCCCACGTCGAGTTCGCGCCCGGCAGCAATGCCGACATGGAGTCCATGCTCGGCTTCCGCCAGGATCTGGGTTTTGCCGGCTCCGTGCAGTCGGTGGCCGCCGTTGTTCTTCATCCCGATGTAAGCGCCGGCAGCGAAGGGCCCTCGGACGGACTCGAAGAGGCCGCCGTCCGCAGTTGGCAGACCATCCATTTCGGGGAAGCGATCGAAGCCGAAGCCGGCTCCGATCAGGTGCTGGCCCGGCTCTCCTCCACCTCTCCGGAGACCGTGGCCGAGTTGCTGCCCTTTGCCTCAGTAGGCTGGCACAATGGCAACTCCGCGATTCACTACAGTATGACCACCTTGCTGCCCGCGCCTCCGGATTCCGAGGAGACCGAGGCCCGAAGCTGGCTGCCGGCGGTCTCCGCCCGCAATGGCGCCCTGGCAATCGAGCACGGCAACCACCAGGAACTCGGCTGGGAGCGGCGCACCGACCGCTCCGGTATCGCTGTACTGGTTTATGCCGACAAGATTGAAAACCCGCTCATCGAGGGAATGAGCCGCTTTGCCAGCGGCGATTCCGCTGCCTCCACAGTGCTTCTGGACCGCGCCAGCGGCCTGCTCCATGCCGCCGGACCTAAGTTTTCCGCAGCCGGAGTGGAGGCTGGCTTCGAGCACAGCCTGCCGGGCGGCAATCAACTTCGTCTCAGCTATGCCAACGGCGATGCTCTCGTCCTCGCAGCCTCTTCGCCGCAGTCCGCATCGCTCGGCCAACTGCTCACCGGCATCCATCCCCGCCACGCGCAGGAGTACTCGCTCTCGCTCTCCGGTACGCTGGACGGCACCGGAACCCGATGGCGGGCGAGCTACCGTTGGCAACCGGAGGAAACCATCACCGAGGTTGCTCCGTTTGCGTTGGACGCTGCCGGACCCTTCCTCAACCTCCACCTGCGGCAGCCCATTCAACTGTGGCGCGACGGCTCGGGCGGCTTCGATGCGATCATCGATATGCGTAACCTGCTGGCCCAGGGTTACCGGCCCTATCTGCTGAGCGATGGCTCCCTTGTAATCTTCGCCCAGGACCAGCGCAGCATCCGCGCCGGCCTCGCCTTCAGCTTCTGAACTTCCCGCCGGGCATCCGTCCTCCTCCGAGTTTTGAAACAGCCCCGTGGCTGTGCTATATTTTTCAAATAGCAGCAGGAAATTCTGTCTGCTCAAGCCGTGCGCAAGCCCCGCCGACGCACGGTTTTTTAGAGTCATCCGGACGCGTAGCTCAACTGGCAGAGCATTCGGCTCTTAACCGACAGGTTGTAGGTTCGATTCCTACCGCGTCCACCATAACTCCAATAAAATAAGTACCTTACAAGCAGCCGCCAAAGGCGGTTTTCTTTTTCGTGCGCGAATGGCTGTTCTGATGGCTGTTCCGCAAAAATATTTCTGAACTTGTGGAGATTTGCACCGGCCCAGCGTCCAACCGGTACCCTTCTCTCGCGAAGTGATCGCGAACGCCCCTTTGGGTATCCAGCCGACCAAATCTGCGCGAGGGTCGTCGTCTCGTCCGGCGCGGCGGCCACGCCAAGGTCCCCTCCGGCAAAGCGGCGCAGCACGGGCGACGCATAGAAGGCTTCTTCCATGCCCGGGTCCGACAGGCTGAACCACTGCTGCAAAAAGTAGGTGCGCAGCATAATCGCCAGGCCCACTGGCTGCCGGCCATTGCCCGCCTTGGGATAAAAAGGCTCAACCAGCGCCAGCAACTCTGACCACGGAACCACCTGGTTCATCTGGTCAAGAAACAGCTCACGTTTGCTCTTGCGGCCATGCTTCTCAAAACTCGCCTGCGATGCCAGTGTCTGCTGAAAACGCGTCATTCGCTTCATACTTATAGCTTATTCAAATAGGACGCGGATTGCAGACTTGTGCAGAGGTTCCCTAGTGACGCCGCAAAAACAATTCACGGGGCGGCCGTGCCGGTATATGGCAACGGCTGAATGCTTACGCGCTCACCAAAGTAATTATCCGTGACCCGCATCATTCGGTGGTTGGAAGTTTGGTACTTTCAAAAATCGTGATGATCGTCTTTCAATACGATAATAGCCGGCGATATATCCTCAGCCAACGATCCATGATCCGCATGCGAGTTGGCAGTCTCGGTCTGGGCGCGCAGTTTGGCCACGGTTTGCCAGTTGTCCTTGTGGGGCTGATCGGCGATCCAGGGCGGCAGCGGCATGCGAAGATAACCGGCCAACGCCTCGGCATAGCCCTCATAAAGCACACGTATATCGCGAAGCCTTTCGTACGAGCGACCATCGCGGCAGACGCTTACGCCGCTCTTGCAGAGAAGATCGTAAAGCTGTTCATAGCGCTCGCGAGAGAGCCGGTCGGGAGCATCTTTGATTGGGGGCAGCGAGAAGATCTGCGCCAGGTCGACCATCGCATGGCGGGCCATGGCAAAGGTCAACTGAGCCTGACGCGCCTCGTTTCCCTGCACATCGGCAATCAGCAGTGCCGAGGTGTCCAGCACGGCCGTCAAGGCGCTGATCCAGCTCTGGTTGTTATGCTGCGAACGGAAGTAACAGAGAAGCGGATAAGAGATATGGCTTTCGAGCAATTCTGCCGACCAGCGCTCCCACTCGACCAGCAATAGCGCGAGGGCGCTTTCACCGCCTTCATAAGTATGGCGGCGCATCAGTTCGGCAGCGGTCGGCGGAGACCCAGCTCGTGCGTCAAGCAGAGAGATACTCACTTCGCGACGCGAAAAAGCACTGTAGAGAACCGGAAAGTATCCCATCACGACAGCCAGAAAACCCAGCCCGGTTCCAGCTTCCAGGATGACGAGTTCGCGCGCCCAGGCGCTGCGCGGCGTTACGTCCCCCAGCCCCAGCGTAAAGATAGTGGTTCCGCTGACATAGAGGTCGGATCGAAGGCCCGGTCCTTGCGCCGTGTCGTTGAATGGGCTGCCCAAGGCGTAAAAGATAAGCGCAAAGCCTACAACCATCGAGGCCGCCCACACCGCCAGAAGAAAAATCAGAGACATTGGTCCGTAGTAACTGAAGAATGACTCACGTCTGCGTGGATTATGAAGCCGTTTGCCAAGGAAGACCCAGGGTTTCCATGTGAGCACGTAGAAGATGCGAGTGAGCCGAAAACGTCCGGTCGCGCGGCGTGGCAGAATGATTGTCTGGAAGGCATCGAGCAATACGGCAAACAGGCAGACAACGCCAGCAATAAAAGTGAAAGCCCGCATTGGTCCTCCCTCTTCTGGAACAATCGACAGCCTTCTTGCGCCCTGTCCAATCACTCTATCTTAGCCGAATTGACAATACGAGAATTGCAAATTGCCCGCTATTCTCAACCTTTACTTACACTTCCATTGCAAGCCCGGCAATTGCCGAGGCTCTCTGCGCCAGCCGGGGGTTGGTCAGAACAAATGACTGAAACCGATCAGGCAGAAGATCCATCTAAGTAATTGTCAAAGTCAGGGAGTAAAAGATCGGATCCCATACTGCGCCTTTGTAACCCCGAACAAAGGAAAATAAATGGCGAAACCCGTGCTGCTGACAGTTGATGACGACCCTGAAGTCTTGCGCGCTGTCGAGCGTGACCTGCGACGCCGCTATGCTGAGCGCTACCGCATACTGCGCGCGGACTCCGGCGCAACAGCACTGGAGGCGCTACGCGGACTCAAGCGGCGTGGTGATGCAGTGGCGTTGCTTTTGGTCGATCAGCGTATGCCGCAGATGACCGGCGTCGAATTCCTTGGCCAGGCGATGGAGGTTTTCCCCAATGCCAAACGTGTGTTGCTCACCGCCTACGCCGACACCGATGCGGCAATTCGCGCCATTAACGACGCCAGCATCCATCACTACCTGCTGAAGCCCTGGGATCCACCGGAAGAACACCTTTACCCAGTTCTGGATGACCTTTTAGATGATTGGATGGGGTCGTACCGGCCTCCCTTCGAGGGAGTTCGCGTTCTCGGAACGCGCTGGTCTCCTCATTCGTATGCGATTCGAGATTTTCTGACGCGCAACCAGACGCCCTACCAATGGATTGATGTGGAGACGGCGGGGCAAGTTGCCGAGGTGCGCCGATTGGTGGAAGCGGCCGGAGCCGAAGCCGCCAGCCTGCCCAAAGTGCTCTTTCCCGATGGCACATCGTTGGCCGACCCGAGCGTGGGTGAACTGGCCGAAAGGCTGGGGCTGCGCATTCGGCCGGAGGTAGCGTTTTACGATTTGGTGATCGCCGGCGGCGGCCCCGCGGGTCTGGCGGCGGCCGTGTATGGCGCGTCGGAGGGCCTCAGCACGGTGCTGATCGAGATGGAAGCGCCGGGCGGTCAGGCGGGGATGAGTTCCCGCATTGAAAATTATCTCGGCTTTCCCTCCGGCTTGAGCGGTGGCGATCTGGCCCGTCGCGCCGTGGCTCAGGCGCGGCGCTTCGGTGTGGAGATTTTGAGTCCTCAGCAAATCACCGGTCTGGTTGTGGAAGGTCCATCGAAGACCGTCAAGCTTGCGACGGGATCCGATATTGGCTGCAAAGCGCTGCTGATCGCGACGGGAGTGGCCTACCGCAAGCTGAATGTGCCTGGAGCAGATCGGCTGCAAGGGTGCGGCGTCTATTATGGATCGGCGATGACTGAGGCGCAGGAGTGCAAAGGCGAGGATGTTTATATCGTCGGAGGCGCTAACTCTGCCGGTCAGGCCGCGATGTACTTTTCAAAATACGCCCGGCAAGTGGTGATGCTGGTCCGTGGCCCATCCCTCTCCGCAACCATGTCGCAGTACTTGATCGATCAGATCAAGAAGACTCCCAACATCAAGGTAGAAATCCACTGCCAGGTCACGGAAGTTCACGGAGATACGCACCTCGAAGCTGTTTCCATTCACTGCGCGGAGACCGGCGATACCTCGACCGTACCCACAAACCTGCTGTCGATTTTCATCGGCGCGGAACCCAACACGGATTGGCTCTCCGGCGTGGTGGAGCGGGATGAACGCGGATTCATTTTGACTGGAGCCGACTTGCTGCGCGATGGAAAAATGCCTAAAGGATGGCAGTTGGAACGTAACCCGTATTGGGTGGAAACCAACGTCCCCGGCGTCTTTGCGGCGGGAGACGTTCGCCACGGTTCTGTGAAACGGGTTGCTTCGGGAGTGGGCGAAGGCTCGATTGCCGTGCAGTTCACTCATCAATATCTCAGCGAGGTGTAACGTGGCGCAGAACCTTACGAGCGCTAAAAGCAGAGACCTGGTCAACGATCTGCGCAAGATCGAGATCTTCGCGGATTTGCCTCTCGACCAGCTCGACTGGCTGGCGGAACATTTACAGGAAGTGCATTTCCAGCCGGGAGAGATCATGGGCCGGGAAGGCGAACCTCTGGACAATCTCATCGTGATTCTTGAGGGAGAGATTCAGATACAACGGGGAGGAACGAATGAGATCATCTTCAGAGGGCTTGCGGGGCAAGTTACCGGCCTTCTGCCGTACTCGCGGCTGACGCACTACGGCGGCACGACGCGCGCCGTGGTTTTTACTCGTGTCGCACACCTCCGCAGAAGCCTCCTCCCTGAGATGCTCCAGCGTATGCCCTTGCTTGGCCAGCGGCTGGTTTCCCTCATGGCTGATCGCATTCGTGAGACCACGCGGATTGAAACGCAGCGCGACAAGTTGGTGGCGCTTGGCAAGCTCTCCGCGGGTTTGGCGCATGAACTGAACAACCCCGCCGCCGCCGCCCAGCGCGCAACAGCAAACCTTCGCGAGGCGCTTGAGACCGTGCGCGAGGCAAGTATCCGGCTGGCGCGCCACGCCCTATCCATTGAGCAGCGAGAGAAGATTACCCGCTTCGAGCGGGAGGCTCAGCACGCGCCCAGCACTTCCGCTGATCCCCTGGCCCAGAGCGACAGCGAAGAGCGCATCACCGCATGGCTTGAAGCGCGCCGTGTGCCGGATGCGTGGAAGATTGCTCCGGCCATCGCCGACGCCAGCGTCGAGATTCCCAAGCTGGAATGCCTTGCGGGTGATGTTGGCGACGAGGTATTGTCCGATGCCCTGATCCGCATTGCTTCGCTGCTCACTATCGCCAAGCTGATCGACGAGATTGATATTAGTACCAGACGGATATCCTACCTAGTCCAGGCAATCAAAGAGTACTCGTATATGGATCAGGCTGCGATGAAGGAAGTCGACCTTCATCAGGGACTCGAAAATACACTTACGATTCTGAACCATAAATTCAAGTCCGGTATCACCGTGCTTCGCGAATATGACGAAAGCTTGCCGCGCATCTGCGCCTTCGGCGGCGAGCTCAATCAGATTTGGACCAACCTGATGGCCAACGCCATCGAGGCCATGCATGGGAAGGGCGAATTGCGGGTGCGTACCGCGCGGGAACTCGACCGCGTACTGGTCGAGATTGGCGACAACGGACCCGGAATTCCGCCCGCTGTTCTGCCCCATATCTTCGAGCCATTTTTCACCACCAAAGGAGTTGGCGAAGGAACGGGGCTCGGACTCGATACGGTGGGCCGCATCATCCGAAATCATCATGGCGAGATCAGAGTTTCCTCGCACCCGGGCGACACTCGCTTCCAGGTTTACTTGCCTTTAACTCAGCCGAAAAATCCAACTGCCCGAACAATGGAGGGAGACGATGCAGGAAACTTGCTCACACTTGAACCAGATAAAAAGCCCATCCCCTAAGAGCGATGGGTGCGAGGAGTGCTTGCAGATGGGCGATTCGTGGGTTCATCTGCGCCTTTGCGAGATCTGCGGCCACGTCGGCTGCTGCGATTCCTCGAAGAACAAGCACGCCACCAAGCACTTCAGAAAGACAAAACATTCCATCATGCGATCGCTTGAACCGGGCGAGGATTGGGGATGGTGTTTCATCGACGAAGTCATGATTGAACCGTTTTCGTAAAAGCCGTAGTCGGTTGAAATCGAAAAGGACGGTGTGCGCAATGAATGCGACGGTGAGCCAGCCAGAAATTCGGAACCAGCTCTTGCTGCGCCTGATCGAATCGCGGTCGGTCACGGACGAGTTGTTTCGAATTGTACGTGCGGACGCGATCTACGACAGGCCCATTCCCGAAAGACACCGAATTATTTTTTACATGGGCCACCTCGAGGCATTCGACTGGAATCTGATCGGAGGTCACGCACTCGGCCTCGGCGCCGCTCACAAGGAACTTGATCGCCTCTTCGCTTTTGGCATCGATCCGGTGGAGACCGGCCTGCCGCAGGACAACCCATCCGACTGGCCTCGGCTCTCAGAAATCAACGCTTATAACCTGCGTGTCCGGGAAGGACTCGACGACATTCTCGCGAGACCCTCGCAGACTTCGGCGAGACCTTGGCAATATCCCGAAGAAGTGATTCTCAACGTCGCGATCGAACATCGATTGATGCACGCGGAGACCCTGGCGTATATGCTCCACCAACTGACTCCAGATCGGAAGATTGTGCCGCGCGGTTATCGCACGGTGGTTTCTCATCGACCTACGCCGCCCATCGCATCCCAGATGATCGACATCCCGGCAGGATTTGCCACGCTGGGAATTCCGCGCGGCAGGGATATCTTTGGCTGGGACAACGAGTTTGAAGAGCATTGCGTCGCAGTGCCGGCCTTCGCGATTGGCGCATATAAGGTCACGAACGGAGAGTTTCTCCAATTTGTGCGCGAAGGCGGATACGACGATCGCCATCTCTGGAGCACTGCGGACTGGGCCTGGATCCACGATCAAAAAACCGCCCATCCGCGTCTGTGGTTCCGGCGTCAGGACCAGTGGTTCTATCGGTCAATGTTTGAAGAGCTGCCCTTGCCGCTCGACTGGCCGGTCTATGTCAGCCACGCGGAAGCTGCGGCCTATGCGCGTTTTCGTGGCACGTCTCTTCCCACTGAAGCTCAATTTCATCGCGCCGCTTACGGGACCGAGCAAGGCACGGAGCGCGCGTATCCGTGGGGCGATGCGCCTCCCGATGCCGGCCTCGGCAACTTTGACTTCGAGCGTTGGGATCCGGTCGCGGTGGGCAGCTATCCCGATGGGCGGAGCGCTTTCGGATTGGAGGACGCCCTCGGCAACGGCTGGGAATGGACCTCTTCGCCCTTTGCACCCTACCCAGGCTTTGAGCCCTTTCCCTTTTACCGCGGCTACTCGGCGGACTTTTTTGATGGAAAACATTTCGTGGTCAAAGGCGCTTCGCCGCGGACTGCTGCGTCGATGTTGCGGCGTTCGTTCCGTAACTGGTTCCAGCCGCATTATCCGTTTGTTTACGCCTCTTTCCGCTGCGTAAAGAATTGAAGGGAGCCGGAATGCTGATTCGTGGTGGGGTGACAGAGACCGTTGACTCATTCGCACTAGACGTACGAAGTGGGTTGGGACGAGCGGGACAAAAGGAATTGCCGTCAAAGTATCTTTATGATGACGTCGGTTCCGCATTGTTTGAAGCGATCACTCGGCTTCCTGAGTACGGGCTGACGCGCGCTGAGGAGAGAATTCTGCGCGAGCATTCAGACGACATCGCTGAACATCTCATGGCGCATGGCATGGTGGTTGAACTTGGAAGCGGCAGCGGCCGAAAGACGCGCCAGATCCTGGAAGCACTGGCGCACCATAAGTCGATGACTTACTGCCCGATTGAAATATCATCCGCGGCACTTGTGCGTTGCGAGCGTGAACTCGATGATTTGGCGCACGTCAGCATTCTTGGATTTGAGACAGAGTATCTTGATGGCTTGAGCAAGGCGGTGGCTCGCCGCAAACTCGGCGATGCCGTTGTGGTGCTGTTTCTGGGCAGTTCGATCGGCAACTTCGATCGTGGGCCGGCCGAGGAGCTCCTGCGCAAGATTCGCCACGCGATTGAGCCTGGCGACATGCTGTTGCTCGGCACGGATCTTGAGAAGCCATTGACTCAACTCATTCCCGCCTACGATGACGCTCTCGGTGTAACCGGGGCCTTCAATCGCAACCTGCTGGCCCGCATTAACCGTGAACTGGGAGGGGACTTCGACTTATCCCGATTTGAGCATGTTGCCCTCTACAACGCCCGCGAGCGTCGAGTCGAGATGCATCTCCGCTCCATGGAAACCCAAACTGTCAACATCGAAGAGGCAAACTTCACATTCCTCTGCGATGAGACCATTTGGACGGAGAGTTGTCACAAGTACGGGAATAACGAACCACCGGAAATCGCCAGACGCACGGGCTTCGAGTGCAATGCGCAATGGGTGGACGTTGAGTGGCAATTCGCTGAGAACCTGTTCGTCGCCGTATAACAATAACGTTTCACGCATCGAAAACCTGACTTCCTTGACATTGTTGTCAATTAGAGTCCAGTGTCACGAGCGTCTATCTTCCTCCCGATGCAAAGTGCCACCTCTGATGCCAGCCTGAGGCAACGCGTTCGCCATAGAGCCGTGGCTGAAAGAGCCGAGCAGGCGGCGTTTGACGTTCATGGCTAGTGTCTGTCGATTAGTCCTCGTATACGCCCTAGTGCCAGGCTATTCCGTCGCTTTGAGCGCATCTGGCAGATTCCACGATACTTGCCTACTTTACGTTACTGATCCGAGCCGCCTCTAACGAGGCTTTGTACCGGCAAGAGTCGCGAACCGACCGTCCTTGAACCAGCAGTCAACGTCGCTAAAACCTGCAGAACGCATCCAGGCCATCTGGTCCTCGACAGAAGCACAGCGATCTTCCTGCTGCCGAAAAAGCGAGTCGCTGATTTGCTGCTCTGTAGCCCCAAGCGCCCTCACTTTGTGGAGCCATTCTCTCTTGTAGCGCTCTTCCAGGGCAGGAGTAGAGCCCATAACCTGTTCAGCGTTCACGAACACTCCTCCTGGCAGAAGAACGTTCATGATCGAATCGAAGAGTGCGCGCTTCGCATCATCCTCCAAATGATGGATGGAGAGTGCTGAGACCACGGCGTTATATCTGCCTTGAAGAGCGGCAACGGAGTAGTCCGCAACCTCGAATGTGGTTCGGGTATCCCCTTCAAAGCGTTCCCTGGCTTTGGCGAGCATGGCTGCTGAGAGGTCAATCAAGTGGAGACTTGCATCCGGAAACCGTGCCCTTATCAGAGCCGCAAGCAGCCCAGTCCCAGCGCCCAGATCAAGAATCTGAGTTGCGTCGTTGGGCACTAAATCCACGGCCCAGCGATAAAGACCCTCAAATCCCGGAATGAGTCGGGAGCGGTTCAGATCATAAAGGGCCGCTGTTGAAGAAAAGGCATTCTCAGTCGATAAGCTCACATCATGAATATAAGCAGACCTGATGACATTGCCAAACTACATGAGAAATGCGCATGTTTGCATTCGGACCGTCTGGGATAAGTCCCGAGAGACGCCGCAGGGGCCGGGAATGTGCCGACCGTCCAATCCCAAGCTCCTCATCCATTCTGCTTGGGCCTAGTCGACAATTTCCTCCGACCTGATTTGCCTTACGTCGGGTCCGAGTTGCCGGTGATGCGACCACAATTCATTTACGTGGTCTCTGCCGCGCCTTGATGAATGCACGCAGAATTCACCCTTGAATCTCAAGCCTGCGGATTATCAACTGCTGCCTGAACAGGCACGATCAGGCCTTCAATCCACGCAGGATTGTGGCCGTCGTAACCAACTGCCCGACATGTCTTTGCGTATGGTCGGCGATGTGTACGATGATGCCGCCGAGGGTTGTGGGCAACTTTTTGCGGCCAATCGCTCGCGGCGCCTCAAAGTCCGCTCCGACCAGCGTCAAAAGTATCTCTTCGGCCCGCTTCGCCGAGGCCCGCAAACGGTTCAGTAGCAGATCGCGGCTCTCGCCCTGGCCCGTCTTCTCTTGGGCCAGCGCACTGAACTGCTCTTCACTCAATGCCGATCCAGAGGCATAGGTCAAGGAGCGGTCCAGTGCCCCGGTCAGGTGGCGCAGGTGAAATCCAATCGAGGCCACACCAAATGGGCGCACATTGATCTGCGCAACGGTCAGCCCCTCGGTGGCTTCCTCGATATTCTCAAGCGCCAGGTCGATGGCATGCAGTACCGCACGTACTACGGCTGGTATCTCCGTGCGGGTCGCACGCAGCCAAGGTTCAACACGGGTTGCAGGCAGAGTCGCCTTCATCCTATCTCCTTGGTTGAGAAGATGAATAGAACGGCAGGAAGATTCAAGCGATCCCGGCACCAGCAGAAACTGCATCCGTGTGAGACAGTCTCAGATGCATTACGGTCACTATTGCAGAGAAAGAGGCCGCAGAAAGTCATGGGGTGACTGAGAAGGGGTCTTTGGTCTGTCGATGTCGGACTGACTAATTCCTTACTGGGTTTGGAGTTGCGTCCTTAACCGAGGATCGCGCATCCAACCAACATGAGCAATCTTACAGAAAGTCGTACAGCGCTTCTCTTCAAGCCCTTTGTCCTTAAAAATCTGGTTTTGCCGAACCGCATCGTGATGGCTCCCATGACTCGCTCAAAATCGCCGGAAGGCATTCCCGGCCCGGATGTAGCAGCTTATTATCGCCGCCGCGCTGAGGGAGGCGTGGGCCTGATTGTGACTGAGGGGACTTACGTTCCGGTTCCAACCGCAGGTTTCTATCCCGGTGTGCCGCACTTCTATGGCGTGCAATCCCTTGCTGGATGGAAGCGTGTGGTGGAGGAGGTTCATCAGGCGGGCGGCAAGATCTTTCCCCAGCTCTGGCACGTTGGCTTGACGCCGGCATCGGGCGGAAAGATCCCATCTGGTGCGATAGGCCCTTCTGGGCTAGCTAACCGAGGCGAGAAGATTGCCGAGCCGATGACGCAGCAGGATATCGACGACGTGGTCCGCGCCTTTGGTGAAGCCGCACTCTCGGCACAGCGGCTGGGATTTGACGGCGTGGAGATTCATGGCGCACATGGCTATCTTCTTGATCAGTTCTTCTGGGATGGGACGAACCAGCGCACCGACGCGTATGGAGGCCATCTGGTGGCGCGCACTCGTTTCGCTGTGGAAGTGATCCGCGAGGTCCGCTCTCAGGTGGGGCCGGAGTTCTCCGTCTGCCTCCGTTATTCGCAATGGAAGCAGCAGGATTACAACGCAAAATTGGCGCAGAACCCTGAAGAACTGGAGCGTTTCCTTGCCCCGTTGACCGCTGCGGGTGTGGATCTGTTTCACTGCTCGCAGCGCCGCTTCTGGGAGCCTGAGTTTGAGGGCAGCTCGCTGAATCTGGCGGGGTGGACCAAGAAGCTGACCGGCAAGCCAACCGTGACCGTTGGGTCGATCACGCTGAACACGGAGTTCACGAGTACTTTTCGCAGTTCGGAGACTGCTGCCGTGACGGGAATCGATGAGCTGCTGGAACGGCTGGAACGCGAGGAGTTTGATCTGGTGGCCATCGGGCGCTCACTGATTGTGAATCCCAACTGGCCGCAAATCATTCAACGCGGAGCGATCAACGAGCTGCTGCCCTACCAGCGGGATGTGTTGGCTCAGTTGATATAGAACTGAGTCAGTGGCCATCCTGCATTCGAGGCAGTGCTTGCTTGAGATCAGCGATCAGATCGTTGGTCTCTTCCATGCCGATGCTGAGCTGCACCAGGCGATCAGCGTAAGGCGAGGCGCCGCGGGACTGATTCAGGTTATAGGTTACGGCCATTCGTCTCAACATCCCAAACGCCCACGGCGGACGCGCAATCAGGGAAGACAACTGTCGAGGCGCGCTCCACGGGAACACTCAGCGCCCGGAAGCCTCCAGGCACTTTGGCGCTGCTATGAATGAGTTTGGTTTGCCAGTTCTGGGCCATCTAAAAATCTGCTCTCCAGCGGCGGCAATCGATCCTCCGCCAACGTCTTCAATATATCGCAATGCCGATCCGTAATTGTGATGCAGAAACCTCTTGAAAATAGGTCGGTGCAATCGACAAGCCAGAAATTATTCACCCTCTGAGAGACGGTATACTCTGGCGATTTCTTCCAGAATGCCGTCACGTGTGCCAGTGCGCAGGCCGAGGGATTTAAGGTCAACTTCCTCGACGCGCATGCGGGAGATAAATTCCACAATATCCTTCTTTACGGTCTGGGAAGCCGCTGGATCAGTAGCTGGATCAAGAATCTGGTAAAGCCGGAAGACATCATTTTTATTTTTCTTGATCGTCTTGCTGTCGATCTGTTCACCGCGCTCCACGCGCTCTGTCAGATCAAGCCATTCTCGCGCCTTCAAAGCGATCAGTTGCGCAACACCCACCCAAGGGAGTCCGTCGATCTCCTGTCTGCCGGCTTGGATGAAATCGTAGTAGTCGTCATCCAGGAGAATCGCCGAAAGGCTGGATGCATCCTCGTCAACCGGAAGCGGCGTGAGGTGGCTGCCTTCGGTATGCTGCAATACATCGGGCTGCCGCGAGAACAACTCCAGCATGAAAGGAAAGTCGGCGTTCGTGGGCTTCTGGAAGCGGTAAAATTGCTTTTCGCCGGTTGACTTCTCTTGAACCTCGTAGCCGCCCGCGCGCACGAATTCCCAGAAAGCCTGAACAAACGCGGCATCCAAAGCCTCGACGTAGAGAACGATGTCCAAGTCCTTTGTGGCCCTGAATGCGAGTCCGGCTTCGGTCATGGCGATATCGCACGCGGCGCCGCCAATGAGCACGTAGCGGTCAGCATAATTCCGGAAGTGCTCACGGAAGACTTCCAAACCCTTCACCATTTGAATTTCTGCATCATCTCTTCCACCGCAGTTTCGGTGCGCTCGTCGTGGGCTGCCTTCAGAGAAAGGTAAAGCGACAACCGATCAACCATGCCGTGTTCGGCGAAGCGCGCCGGAGAATACCACCAGACCTCCATCTCGCTGGCATCTGGATCCTGAGCAGGCGCTTCAATGATCTTGTGTTGTTGCCGCAGCGTTTTCCATTCCTCCCGGCTCAGCGCGTAGGTCGTGTATGCCGGCGGCGCCAGCATACTGTAGTGAGCCAAGGCTGTGAGTCCCGCACGGTTAGCGCTTTCCGCGCCATCAATGCGGCGGATAAAGAGTCGTTTGCTTACCGGGTTGCGAAGGAAGGGCTGAGCATTTTCCCAGATTTCTCTTCGGTCCCCGATGAATCGCAGACAACGCTCCCGGCCTCGGACCGTCACCTCGGCAAGTTTCGCCGTCTCCAACTCGTCGAAGGCGCGGGTCATCGTCATGGCCGAGTATCCCAATCGCGGGGCCATTTCAGATGGGATCAACTCCTGCCCCGCATCGCGCAGTATTGCGTAAAGGACGACCACCTGAGTGGACGGGCTGAAGGTGTCCTGACGAGACTATTGGGGTGAACCCCTTGGTTGAGACAGTTTGCAAGTGCCACACTTGCCATTCGCTGATTTTTACTTCTCAAACTGCCTGTTCCCCCTCAGTATAGCCTTCAGTTGGTGAAGCGGAGGCGGGCTCTGG